>BNJS01001011.1_pt1 | contig 270056 bp, 458 predicted proteins | sample 8540461 | NCBI WGS metagenome assembly BNJS01 (sample SAMD00202454, study PRJDB9452) | human saliva metagenome | isolation source: human saliva | place: Japan | reverse complement strand
CTTTTCTTTTCCTTGACCTAATTTAAGATCTCCACAACTATACCATGCACCAGATTTTTAATTATATTTTTATCTGATGCCATATCTACTATAATTCCTAATTTAGAGATACCTTCTCCAAATATTATATCAAATTCACATGTTTTTAAATGGTGGTGCCATTTTATTTTTAACTACTTTTTACTTTTGTTTTTTTGCACCATAAGGTTCTCCATCACCTTGTTTTTAATTGTTCAGCACGTCTTATATCAATTCTAACACTTGCATAGAATTTTAAAAGCTCTACCACCAGTTGTAGTTTCAGCAGGACCACCACTAGCATAAGGATTAGTAGATATATTTGATCTTAATTGGTTTATAAATACAACTGTAGTATTTGATTTTTGAAATAATACCAGCTAATTTTTCTTAATGCTTGACTCATTAGTCTGGCATGTAAACCCATATGAGAATCTCCCATATTACCTTCTATTTCTGCTCTAGGAACAAGTGCAGCTACAGAGTCAACGATTACTAAATCAATTCCAGAACTTCTAACTAATGCTTCTACTATAGCTAAGGCTTGTTCTCCTGTATCAGGTTGAGAAATAAGTAAATTATCAACATCTACACCTAATTTTCTTGCATATTCTGGATCAAGAGCATGTTCAGCATCAATAAATGCTGCAACTCCACCTGATTTTTGAGCTTCAGCAATTATATGTAATGTTAAAGTTGTCTTACCAGATGATTCTGGTCCATATATTTCTACAATTCTTCCTTTAGAATTCCTCCAATCCCTAATGCAATATCTAAATTCATAGCGCCTGTACTAATTGATTCAACATTTAATTTTGGTGCATCACCCATTCTCATAATTATTCCTTTACCAAAATCTTTTTCAATTTTTCAAGTGCTATTGATAAAGCTTTTTCTTTCATCTTTATCTTCTATTCTTTCAATTTATCTGTTTTCTTTATAGCCATTATTTCCTCCTAAATTATATTTTTTTAAATCTAAAAACTTTCAAATTTTTCCAAATGTAATCTATAGCAGACATAACTGTGAATACAACTGATATATACCACAATATCCTATCAATATTCATTGGAATCTTAATAAAATTCGTTGAGTTTTAGAAGTATAAAAACTAATTGCAAAAAGTTGAGTTATAGTTTTTATTTTTTTCCATAAATACTAGCCGATATTACAATTCCATTAGTTGCTGCAATTAGTCTAAAACCTGATATTATAAATTCTCTAGCTAAAAACAATACAAACCATCCAAGCTTCAACTTTCCCGAACTGAACAAAGCATTACTAATGCTGAGCAAGCAAAATTTTTGTCTGCAAGCGGATCCATAAATTTTCCAAATGTTGTAACCAAATTTCTACTTCTAGCTAAATATCCATCCAACATATCTGTTATTGATGCTATAATAAAAATTAAAAAAACCTAATATATTATCAATTCCTAAAATCAGTAAACTCATAATAAAAATTGGTACTAAAAAATTCTAAACAAAGTTAATTTATTTGCTATATTCATTAGTATCCCCTTTCTTCATTTCTAAGTAATCATACCCAACTAATATTTTTTCTAGGTTTACTACCTTCCTGACTACCTACTATCATTCTACTTTCCATCTCATCAATTATTCTACCCGCTCTAGCGTATCCAATTTTCATCTTACGTTGAAGTAGGGATATTGAAGCTGAATTTTCTTCTAAAACAATTTTTACCGCATCATAAAATAAATCATCTACATCATCATCTTCAGAATTATCTAAATTAGATACTTCAGATTCAATATTTCTAATTATTTCTTCATCATAAATGACATCATTACTTTGTTCTTTAATATTATTTTACTACTGCTTCAACCTCACTATCAGAAACAAAACATCCTTGAATTCTAATAGGTTTTGAAACTCCCCGATGGATTAAATAGCATATCTCCTCTACCAAGTAATGTTTCAGCACCAGATGCATCTAATATTGTTCTTGAGTCAATTTGAGAAAGAAACTTGGAAAGAAATTCTTGATGGTATATTAGCTTTAATTGTTCCTGTTATAACATCTACAGATGGTCTTTGAGTTGCTACGATTAAATGGATACCACAAGCTCTTGCCATTTGAGCTAGCCTGCATATATATGATTCAACTTCATTAGCACTTACCATCATTAAATCTGATAATTCATCTATAATTATAACTAAATATGGTAATTTTTCCAATTTATCATTTTTGTTTTTCATTATACCCATTGATGTCTCTAACTTGATTATCAGAGAATAGTGAATATCGTCTTTCCATTTCTCTAACAGCCCAATTTAATGCTGCACTCGCTTTTTTAGAATCAGTAACAACTGGTATAGCAAGATGTGGAATATTATTATATTTTTTTAGTTCAACAACTTTAGGATCGATTAGTATCATTTTTACATCTTCAGGAGATGATTTTATATAATATGCTCATTATCAATGTATTTATACAAACTGATTTTCCTGAACCTGTTGCTCCAGCAATTAACATATGTGGCATTTTATCAATAGATGAAACTATAATATCACCGGAAATTGTCTTACCTAAAGCCATTGGCATCTTAGAAGTAGAATTTTGATACTCTTTAGATGATAAAATTTCCTTTAAAGATACATTTTCTTTTAATGTATTTTGCTACTTCTATTCCTATAGCAGATTTACCTGGAATCGGAGCTTCTATTCTTATATCTGAAGATGCTAAGGCTAATGATAAATCATCTGCCAAATTAACAATTTTATTAACCTTAACTCCCATATCTGGTTGTAATTCAAAACATGTTACAGTTGTCCCTTATTAATTCTTACAACTTTGGCTCCAACACCAAAACTTTTAATGTTGTTTTCTATCTTTCTAGCTCTATCCTTTAAAGTTGATTCAGATTCTGTTTCTTTATTTTACTGCCTTTTTAGTAAATTTAAAAGATGGAATTTTATATTCTATTTTTACCTTCAGAAGTATCCATTTTATATCTATTGTTTCTGTATTTTATTTTATTTTTCTTTGTCTTTTCTTTCTTTATTTAATTCATTATCATCAGAAATAAATTAAAAACTATCTAGTAAATTATCTTTTTCAAGTTCTTCAATTTCAACGTCATTTTCGTTCGATAGTCCATTATTATGATCTGACACAATTATTTCTTCATCATAAATGACATCATTACTTTGTTCCATATCATTTTACACTATCGACGATTACCACATTTCCCTCATTTTTTAATTCATTTAAATTATTATTTTTGAGCTTTTCTTTCTTTATAACTTAAATATCTTTCATGTATTGTATTATATAATTTTTATAATATTAATTTTTAAAATTTTCAAAAATCTATAAAAGTTATATCTAAAAATGATAATATTAAGAATAATGCTATTATAAATGTAAATACGTATAATCCTATTGTTCCAATCATTATATTATAAAAATATCCTAAAATAGCCCTAAATAACCACTACCTTTTTGGAGCAGTACTTTTGAGCAATAGAAAAATTTAATCGATAAATTATTTGAAGTGTTATTAGATAAGTCAACTATACCCATATAATTAAAAAGACAAGTAATCCCATTATACTACGGTTCTTATTTTTATTTAATTTACCAAGAATAACAACTGTATAAATTATTTCCATAATTATTAGAAATATGATATATGTACCTCCAAAAAGTTTTTGAAATACATTTTTAATAATGTTACCTAAGAAACCGGTATTAGAAAAATAGAAAATATAATAAAAAGTATTTAATAAAAGCAATCCTAAAAATCGTATTTCTATATAATACTTTATCTTTATTTAGATTTGTTTTTGTTTTGATCTTGTTTTTCTTTTATTATTCATTTACTCCCTTTTAGTATCCTGTGTCCAAAATCCACCTTTATCTCTAGATGTATCAGATAATTCTTCTACAAGTTTAAAGTCAGCTCTCTCATATTTTTGCAATAATCATTTGAGCAATTCTATCATTATTTTTAATAGTATATTCTTTATCTGAAATATTTACAATTAAAACCTTGATTTCTCCTCTATAGTCACTATCTATAGTACCAACACCATTAGCCATAGTTATACCATGTTTTAAACTCATTCCACTTCTAGCCCTAATTTGTCCTTCATAACCAACTGGTATTTCAGGAACAATCCCGTTGGAACAGCTACTCTTTCTAAAGGTTTTAACTATTAAATCTTCAACTAAATTTGCTCTTAAATCAAACCCAGAAGCTCCTTCTGTTTGCATAAGATGGGTTTTTCATTTTTACTTCTATTTATTATTTTAATTTCCAATTAAATTCCCTCCAAAAAAATTCATTTTAACAGATATAGTATATCAAATTTATTAATTTTAATCAAACTACTTTACATCATTGTTATCTATTTTTTTCTAAATAAAAAGTATTACTAATTTTAATAAATCTAGCTGTAATATCCAAAATTTCTGGAGAAAAATTTGTGTTACTATTTAACTTATTTTTGAGAATAAAACACCTTCAAAATCTATTTTTAATATCGTTTATTTTAGTATATTTACTAATATACCATATACTTTTTGGAACTTTATTAGTTACAACTATTTCATCATTTTTGATCTAATTTTATATTACAATATATTTCAATATTTTTGTCAAAATCTAAATATAATTTATTTTTAATATCAATATTAATAGAATTTTTAATATATTCTGAATTTTTCTAAAAAGATATGATTCAATAAAATTATTTTTGAGCAATTCTTTTAAGTTGTTATTTTTAATAAAATCTTCAATATCGGATAAATTAATATCCAAATTTATCATTTTCAAATCCTTTACTACTAAAATAACTATTCAACAATTTTTTTATATTGTTCCTCATATATTATATAAATTTTTATCATTATAATTGTAAATACGTAAATCTTTAATAAAGTTATATTGAATTTCGTTAGATTCGTTCGTATAACTTAGATGTATTACTATTTAATGCAATATAATAGTTATCATTAAGATTTTTCTTTCGTCCTTCAATATAGTTTTTAATTTGTATATCAAATAAATAATTTTCAATTCTATTTAAATCTACTATTCTATATTCTACTAATTGATTATCAAATCTTACTTCAAAAATTTCATATTGACGAAGATAATATGGATGTGATATTTTTGATTATCATAAAAAGTTTAACTTTTCTTTTATCTTATTACTATTTAAAGTTATATGATAATTCTCAAAAAATTATCTATATCATTTTATATTGTTTACTTTTAAGAGTTCATCTAGCTTAATATTAATACTAAAATTTTCTCTATTGTTAATTTTATTATTTATAAAATTTAAAAGTTGCTTTTAATGTACTTAAAAATATCTTCCATACTTAAATTTTTAAACTTATTAATAACTAATTTTTCTTTTGAATTATTTTTGTTATATGAACTAATTGTTCTATGATATATCGATAAAAAGAATATCATTACCAATGAAAAAAACCAATAACACTATAGGCATAATATAAGATTTAAATTTCATATTAATCTTCTCCATTTTATATAATCATATTTTATATTTTTAGTAAAATATACTTAAAATATTCTTTGTTATTAAACGAATATCTTAAAAACCAAGTAATCCTCAAAATATTCCACGTCAAAAATCTAAATCATTAATCAATAAATTATTACCATAATTAGTAGAATTTAAAGTATCTTTAGATATTCTTCTTATTTCATATTTATTTCCAACTTTTATTTTTATATTCAATATCATTTACTTTTGTAATAGTATTTGATGATTTTTCGCTTAAATAAGAACTATATCTATATATATTTTAATACCATCTGAAGAAATTTTTGTTAAAACTGAATCAGTAATCTCATTTTCCATATATTCCATTGAGTAGTGAATCTGCTCTAATTTTTGAAAAAAATTTTTCGTTGATTTAAATTAATAAAATATATTCCATATATATATACAACACAATATAATAATACTAGAAACTGCAATTGTTATTAAAAGCTCTAATAATGTAAAAGACTTAGTTTTATTTTTGATATATATATTTCATATATTTTCTCCATGTCTTCTATGTAATTAATTTTTTTATATTATATAATTCGCCTAAATCAAAAATTTTAATTTCAAATTTATTTAAATCTACATCATTTAATATTTCGAAATTTCTTTTTATATTATTTTTATAATAACTACTGTATTTTCTAAATCTGTTAATTTGTTAATATTTTTGCATTTTTCCTTTTGTATATGTAAAAAAATTATTAATACCAGAAATTATATAAATACTAATTATTGACAGTATAAAAAAATCGCAAAAATACATTCTATCATTGTAAATGACTTCATTTTATAATTTCTATTTTTCATTTATTATCACATTTATAAATCCGGTTACTGGTCTTACTCTTATTTCATAAAATTCTTTATCATAAGAAAAATTTAAAAGTCTTTCCCTCACTTGGAATACCTCTGTTATTAAAATCTAATTGAATACTATTTAAAATATTTAAATTTTTTTACAATAAATAAAAAAATAACCTTCAGATTTTATATCAAAAGTATTATCATGCAATTTGTTTTTAATAACTACTATCTTCTTATTTTCTATGGAAAAGACTTTTGCATTTTCTATACTTTCTGCTATAATTTTTAGTTCCTCTAAAGCCATTGTTTTTATTATTAATAAAGTTTACTCTAATAACTAAAATCATAACAGAAATAATTGCTAAACAGACGATTAATTCAATAAGAGTAAATGATTTTTCTTAATCATCTTTTTCAACTGATGGTGTTACTATAATATCACCATTTTTGATCTCTACTTTATAAGCTGTTCCTTTAATTGACTTAGGTAATTTTGGAATTTCTTTAACATATTTTTAGCAACTAAATCATCAGTTATATCCTTATCAGATTCAACTTTTTCTTCTGTTAAGTATCTAAGTCCTGCTACTTCCAATACTTTTTACATTAGCTGCATGCGCAGTTTTATCTGCTTTACCCTAGAATTTTTTTATACCTAGGAACTGCTATTAATATTAATATAGCAAGTATAGCAATAACAACCAATAGTTCAATTAATGTAAATGCTTTTTCTTTGCTTTACTCATAATCAAAATCCTCCTAAAAATTTTTAAAAATAGTTTATATTTAATATAAACTTATTTATTCTAATTAATAAAAAATGCAGGAAAAATTCCTGCATTAATTTTAATTGACCAATTACCGTTAGTAAATACAGGAATCTCATTTCCAGAGTCAGTTATTCCAACAATATTTAAAGTTTCATCTCCAACCATAAAAGTCAACATGAACTAAACTATCATTAGCACCTTTATCTTTAAAGCTCTTCTTCTGTCATTTTTCACCATCCTTTAAACAAGTTGGATATGCTTTACCTAAAGCTAAATGGCATGATGCATTTTCATCGTAAAGAGTTTCAAAAACATTGTGTTTGTATTTGAAATCGGAGAATCAAATGGTACTAAAGCAACTTCACCTAAAGACAAAAGCACCTTCATCAGTTTCTAATAGAATTTCAATACATCATAACCTTTTTCTGCATTATAACTAACAACTTTTCCGTTTTTTTAAATTCTAACTTAAATTCATCTATAATATTTCCATTGTAATTTAAAGCCTTTTGTACTATATACAATACCATTAATACCATCTTTATGTGGAAGGGTAAAAACTTCTTCTGTTGGCATATTGGCTGTAAAACTAACACCTTTTGAATTAAAACCACTTCCAGCAGCATTCCATACATGATTTTGTGGTAATTCAATTCTTAAGTTAGTTCCCTTGTCACTTGTATATTTTTAGATATTTAAATTGTTTTTCATTTAAATATTTTTGCCCTGCAACTAAGTTCATTAATATGTTCTTCCCAACCTTTAACAGAGTCACCTTCACCTATTCTAGAAGTATAAAAAATTAATTCCCATAACTTATTAACGGCTTCTGTTTCTGATAAAAGTGGAAATACTACTTTTGCCCATGCTACTGTAGGTGCACCAACAACACACCATGAATTTTTATCTGCCATTAGTGAGGATGAAAAAAATATTTCATAGCTTTTTGAATTAGCAATACTACTAGCTTTAATTTTATTTATATCTAAACCATCTAAATTATTTGGATCATCTCCAATAACTGAAATAAATACTGCATTACTATCAATATAATCAGTAAATTGATCAACTGTCCATTGTTTAACATCAGAAAGAGTTTCTATACTAGCATATTCAAATTTTTGTCTTGTTATTATATCATCTCTCCAAAACAACATTAACATTTCCAGCTCCAACTTTATAAAGCTTCTTCAGATAATTCTCTAACTAAATCTTTTTGCTTCAATATTAGCTCTTATAACTACTAATTGATCCTTTTGAACATTTGCTCCAACTTTTATTATAGTTTCAGCATATTTCTTTAATTTTTCTTTAAATTCCATAACCTTCTCCTTGACTTATACTATAATTTAATTATACACTATTTTTATTAAAAAAATGCAAACCTTAACAAAAACAATCTATATTTTTAATTAAAAAAATATTTTATTAAATCTATAATTAGAATCCATTTATTATTATATTACATATTAAATGAGCGGTCATAGGCACATAAATATTTCTTATTTTTATATAAGAAACACTAAAAAGGCAAAGCCAAATCATACATAAAAAAATACCCCTACAATTTCAACGAATGTTCTAAAAGCAATTAAAAATCTTTGATAAGAACAGGGGTAAATATTAGAATCTTATTATTTTTATAAGAAATAAAATTCTGTCTAAAAGGTTTTTCTCAACAATAGGTGAAAAAAATAATTCCTGAAAATAGAAATAAAAATAAGTTTTAGCAAATTATAAAGCTTTCAATAAAATCATTACTTACTAAGATTAGGAAATATATTTTCTAAAAATAATAGTAAAGTAAAATGCAATAGAAATAAATACTACTGTTAAAATTACTTGTATAAATATAAAATTGTTTTTCTACAATAAAAACACGACACTACAAATAAAAAGCTCTATAAAAAAATAGGAACAAAATTATCTTTTATACATTTTAGTTTCCATCACTTCACTCTCTGTACAATTTTTAACTACTGACTTTATATCTAAAATAGTTTAATACTATTATATCACAAAATTAATATTACTTAATCAAAAATAATGGAAAAAAACTCTCCATTATTTTTTTACTACGATATTTTCTAGAAAATGAATTATATTTATAGAAAAATTTTTTTAATATCTCAGCTGTTAATGCGTATAGTAATGAAACGCCAAGCAAAGATATCAATACCTTAATAGGTAGAGCTATTAATCCTAAATATGAACTTATTGGGCTATATACAATCACAAACAAAAACCACAGCTACTCCACTTATAGCAATCAACAATTTATTGCTTGGTTTACTAGCAAAAACCGGCCTTGCTGTTCTAACAATAAGCATTACCACCATAGCAGAAATAATAGACTCTAATAACCATCCAGTATGAAATAATCTTTCATCGGCCTTAAAAGTAAAGAGTAATAGTGCAAAAAGTTATATAGTCAAACACTGAAGAAATAATTCAAAAAGAATCATAAACTTCTTTATAAACTTTGTATCCCATTTAACAGGACTCTTTAACCAATCTTCATCAACAGAATCTGAAGCAATTTGTAGTGAAGGAAAATCTGTTAGTAGATTTGTTAAAAGAATTTGCTTAGGCAATAAAGGTAAAAAACTCAAAAACAAACTTGCTCCTGCCATTGAAAACATATTACCAAAAATTTGCACTTGTGGCTACAAATATATTTTTAAAGTATTAATAAATGTCCTTCTACCTTCACTTATGCCTGATACCAACACCTTTAAACTATTTTTGTAATAGTACTATAGAAGCTGCATCTTTAGCTGTATCAGCAGCGGTATTTACAGATACTCCAACGTCTGCTTGCTTTTATGGCAGGGAGAATCATTAATACCATCTCCCATATATCCTACTATTTCTCCTGCCTGTTTATATGCCATAATTATTTTTTTCTTTTTTTGATTAGGGACTTATTTCAGCAAAAAAATATCTATATCTAAAACTTTCTTGTTAAGCTGACTTATAGAATATGAATCCAGTTCTTCTCCTAATAAAAATCTTTTCAGGATTAAGTCCAATTTGACTACCTATATTTTTTTAGCTATAAGACTGTTATCTCCTGTAATCATTTTTAGAAACTCCCAATCTATTCATTTCGGCAACAACATCTTTTATATCGTCTTTTAATGGATCCATAAATAGTAATGAGACCTACAAATACCATATCTTCAGCTCTTTTGATTTTTTTAGTTTCTATATCATCTTCTATAAATTTATAGGCAAGTCCTAAAATTCTATAACCTTGACTTGAATATTTATCAAATAAATCTAATATATGTGTCCTAACTTCTTCAATATCTCCACTACTCTTATCTGATTTTTCATAAGTTTTGCATATATTCAGTATGCTTGTTAATGCTCCTTTTGTAACCATTATATTTCTACCATCAAAATCTAGCTCAGTTTTTACAGCTATACTTAAAAAGCTTACTTTCAAAAGAGTAAGGTATTTCAAATATTTTTTTCATATTTAGAAAAAAATCATTTTTTTATTTGCTTCTAAAAATAGATTGGTCAATAGGATTCGTATATCCTTCTTGAAAATATAATTTATGGATGCTAATTTGCTTACATTATCTGATTTTTCACCATTACAATCTAAAAGCAGAATCAAGCTTTACTCTTCCTTGAGTGATAGTTCCTGTTTTATCAGAACACATTACAGTCATTGAACCGAAGTTTTTCAATGGCATTTAATTTCTTTACTATAACACCTTGTTCTGACATTCTCTTGGCACCATGTGATAAGTTTACGCTTATAATAGCAGGTAGCATTTGAGGAGTTAATCCTACTGAAAGAGCTAATGCAAACATAAAAGATTCTAAAAAGATTTATTCAGAATTATATTAAATAAGAATATAATACCAATTAATAAAGTTGTAACATGAGTATCAAAGTTACCAAAAATCTCTTATGCCTTTTTCAAAGTCTGTATCAGAATCTTTTTTATTCAAAGATAAAGTAATTTTTCCAAACTCTGAATCTTTAGCTAGATTTACTATTACTGCCATACCTGATCCACTTATGACATGAGTCCCCATCCAAAGTGAATTTTTCCTATCAGAAAGTCCCGTATTGCAAGGTAACTTTTGTATAATTTTTCAACGGGAAAAGTTTCGCCAGTTAAACTTGATTCATCCATTGAAAGTGAATTTTCTTCTATAAAGTAGACAGTCAGCTGGAATCATATCACCAGTTTTTATATTTATTATATCCCCCTATTGCCAACATCGCATTGTCTATTTCTTCAAATTTTCCATCTCTCAAAACAGAAGATTTTACGCTTACAGAAGAAAGGAGTTTTTACTGCATTATTAGCTTTACTTTCATGACTATAACTCAAAAAATGCAGAAATTATAATAATGATTAGTATGATAATACCATCAGAATAATCTTTTAAAAATAGATAATATTGCTGCAAAAAATTAATATCATAATTATAGGATTTTTTTGAATTGATTTATGAATATGCTTAAATTTGAAGATGAGTTCTTTTCTTCAAAAATATTTTGTCCATATTTATCAATTCTTTCTTCTGCTTCTTTTACTTGATAATCCGAATTTATTAGTTTTTAATCGTTTTAATATATCATCCAAAATCATAAGACCAGAATTCTTTCATAATATCCTCCTAGTTGTATTTAAAACATATTGCTAAAAAGAGTGATACAGTAGACTTTTGAAGTAACTCTTGTTATCTTTTTAAAAATTAAAGAATTACTATATAATGTTAAAATTAAGCTAATAAATAACATTAAAAATGTAAAAAATTAAACTATAATTTTAACAAAATCAATAAAGCATCATACTGCTCATTCTCCTAAAATGAGTGAATAATTTTTGTGTATGGATTCTCTTAATCTATATAAAATATATTACTTATAAATATTTTTAGGACAGATATTTTTAATCCATCCTGATTTATATGTTATCATATCTACCTTTAAATTTCAACTTATTTTTACTAAAATTTTTTTAAAAATATTAAGACCATTTTTATTGTAGTTGTATCACTATTGAGAATTTATGTCAAAAAAACACGATGGTTTTGTCTATCTTTTATTCTTAACGATGATTCTCTTACTTTTTTTGAGTTTAGTAACTAAGATTAGAAAGTAAAAAAATAAAAATGCAATAAAAAAAGTTAAGGAGTACTATTAAACTTTACTCCCTAACCTTAGTACTAAACTAGTATTTTTATTTAACACCAGTTAATGCAACTCCATTAACATATAAAGTATATCCATTACTTATTACATTTTCAGGATTTCCATTAAATTCTGAAACATAACTATCTCCAGTTAATGTCCATGTACTAGAACTATCAAGTGTTACAAATACTTTTCCTACATCTGTTGATACAGAACTACCTTCTGCATTTGTTATTTTTCCATCTATATAACCATCAAAAGTAGAATTATCAGATATTTCTAGTGTAAGACTTGAATCGCTACCAACCTATAATTGCTCCTGTAAGTTTTTGTGAGGAGGCTTTTAATGTTGCAATATTACTTCCTCCACTCCATCCATCAGCACATACAGTTAACAAAAATATTTTCTGAATCTTGATTATCAATTTTTACATCTTTTAATGTAATAATTGAATTAGTATTAGTTACATGAAATACATGTCCACTTTTACTAGTTAGACTTCCACCATTCATAGTAAATTTGCTTGTACCACTTGCAGCATCACCAGACATTGATTGGTAAATCATTATACTATCTAAAAACTTTGCATTTCCATTTCTTTTTGTGTTATTTGCAGTTAAATTAGAATTATTCAAAGTAATTGAATTTAACCCTTCAATACAAACTCCTTCTGAAAGATTTGAAGTTAATGTTGAATTTGATACTGTAATATCAGCAGTAGAATAAATTGCAGGAGAACCTAAACCATTAGAAGTATATGTTCCTCCATCAACAACTACTGTTCCACCACCTCTGTCAGTTCTTATTGCAGCTGATGATTGACCACTAGTAGTAATATCTAAGTCATAAGCATAAGTTGTACCACCACCCGTAGTCATAATACCACCTGATCCTCCACCTGTTGTTACTATCTTGGTATTACGAATAGTTACTGTAGTTCCATCACCTTCAGCACCATTATTTCCACCATTTCCTCCATAACTGAAAACTCCGTTAGCACCATTTGCACTAGTATTAATAGTACCACCTGTTATAGTTGTCTTAGACCCATCTTTAACTAAAATACCTGCATTCAATCCATAGAAATTACTATTATCTCCACCATCAGAATCTCCAGATTTTGTAACTGTTGGATTATTGATTGTAACTTCTTCTGATGTTTTTATAAGCAGAGCATTCTCATCACTACTTGTACTAGAGTAAGTTTTATCTGTTTGAGTTTCACTAGAAGAAATCTCTACTGCTCCAGTATAAGTAATATCTGAACTACTTTGTCCTGGAGGACCACCTCCTGGACCTCCACCACCATCAGGTGGAGTACCATTTTAATTTTTTACTTTCTCTTCAGTGTTGTTTGTTGATGTTTTTTTATATTATGGGTATATAACCCAAAGCTACAAGCTGTTGCTAATAAAAATCGCAACCAAACTTATTAATTTCTTATTTCTAAACTTTTTTTCATAATATTTACCTCCTTATCTTTTATGAGCTTATTATAAATCAGTTTTATTGAAATAAGATTGAAATTTTTAATTTTTTTATAAAAAAATTTAATAATAAGTTTAAATTTCCCATTTTTGTTAAAACCTCTATATTTCCACCATGTTTTTCGATAATAGCTTTTTGCGATAGATAGACCTATCCCATAATGTAAATCTTCACTATTTCTAACTTCATCAACTCTATAGAATCGATCAAAAAAATATGATTAAGTTTTTCTTGTGGAATTTCATAACTATCATTTATTACATTTTAATTCAATAGTGTTATTCTTTCTTTTTAAAATTGATATTAATATCTTTTCCTGAAGAATAGTTTATAGCATTATCTAACAAGATAGATATAAGTTGTTTTTAAGTTGTGTTTGATTTCCTATTAAATGCACTTCTTCATCAATATCTATTATAAATTCTTTTTCCCTTCTCAAAAGAATAGCTTTCAAAAGCTAGTATTTCTCCTATAATAATCCTAGAAAAAAATTTATATTTTTCCATAGAAACAATCACATCTTCTGCGTGTGATAAATCTAAAAGTTGTTTTATAAGAATACCCATTCGCCCATTTTCATATTTTATATTTTCAAGCCATTCATTATTACCGATTTCTCGACAAAGTAATTCTGTGTTTGTTCCTATAATTTGCAACTGGAGTTTTTAATTCATGACCAGCATCTGATATAAATTGTTTATGTTTTCGATTATTTTCTTCTAGTGGTTTTATAATACGTTTTTGATAATGGTAATGATATTAAAAAAATATTCCTATAATTGAAGTAAATCCTACAATCAAAAACATATCGAAGCATAGTTCTTAATCCAGCTTCAGAAACAGTATTATCCATAAATGCAACAAGAGTATATCCATCCTTATCTTTTTACAACATAAGATAAATTACTATTTCTTCCTGAATGTTTTTCTCTTCCAAAACTCTCTTTGCAATCTGTTTAAGTTCATCATTGTTATACAACTCTTTATTTCCATTATCTACAGCAAGTATTGAACCATTGTTTGAAATAGCAACCAAATAAAAAGTTGACAATTGATAATCTGAATTTTTTTATTTGGATTTTTAAATTCAAAATCTTTATTATTTCTATTTTTGTTCTTTATTATCTACGGAATAATCCTCAACATATCGTTCTAACATATCTAAGTTTTTTTGTCTAATCTCTCTAAAACTAGCAAACAAAATAACAGACAAAGTTAAAGAAAATAAGATAATAATTGAACTCATAATTGATAATATTATCTTTTTCCTTGATTTACTAAACAGCTTTTTCCCTCAATTCATATCCAAGTCCACGAACTGCTTTAATTTCAACTTTTGAGCCAACAAATGCAAGTTTCTTTCTTGTAAATGACATGTATACTTCCACATTATTATATTCAGCCTCACTTTCAAATCCCCATATCTTTACTGCTAGTTGTTCTCTAGTCATAATTTGTCCATTATTATTAAACATAAACTCTAAAATTCTCAACTCTTTTTCGCTTAATCTAACATTTTGACATGTAGTAGCACAATTTAACATTGCTGTTGCTTTATCTATAGTAAGATCTCCATAATTCAAAATATCTTTTTGAAATGAAGAAGAACGTCTTCCCAATGCACGAATCCTAGCTAATAGTTCTTTAGTTTGAAATGGTTTTGTTAAATAATCATCAACACCACTATCAAGCCCTTCAACTTTATCATCTAATTGACTCTTTGCTGTTAACATAAGAATTGGAGTCTTAATCCCATTTTTTTCTCGCTCTTCTTGCAACTTCAAATCCATTTATTTCCGGCATCATAACATCAAGTACGGCAACATCATAGATTCGACTTTCTAGAGCCATAAGTGCAGAATCTCCATCCTCCATATGATCTACATCATATTTCTCTTGCTTCAACAATTCTACAAGTGCCCTTGCCATCCTTTTTTCATCCTCAGCTAAAAGTATTCTCATTCTATCACCGCCTTTTTGTTTCTTCAAAAATATTAATTAGTCAAGCGAAAAATGAATAAAAGAAAAAATTTTATTAATTTTTCTCTATATTATTTCTATTAATACAATTTAATTTTTTTATACTTTAAGAATAATCATTAAAATTATCTTCTATTAATTTATAATCAATAGATGACTGTAAATTTCCTAATTGATCTTTCAGGAATCAGAATTAATTCTTATTTTTAAATCCTAATAGTTCGTAAATATGCTGAGCCCTTTTTATTCTTAACATTAGTATCTAAAATAATCACTTTAAAACCCATAGTAAACAGCTCTTTTTATAAAAAAAGACTTAAAATCACTCTCCCTAGTCCTTTTTCATGATAGTTAGGATTACATATTTTAATGCCAATTTCTACTTTGTAATCTTGTATATTTCGGTAATTCATTTCTCCTATTGGCATATTATCATATTCAATTATAAGTGTGCGTCCATTCTCATCACTTTCTTGTAAAATTTGTCTCTTGATTTTTATCTAAAGTTATACCTAATCCATTTGGAAATCCAGCATGAGCCATAACTTTACCATCATTCCACCATTCAACAAGTTGCCCACAATCTGTTATAACAGAATTTCTAATACGAATTCTATCTTTACTAATATCCATTAATTTTTCTCAAAAAATTTTTTTATATTATTCACTCGATTGTTGCTGGTGGTTTTGCTTGTTATGTCATAGACAATTCTATTTATATTTTTCTACTTCATTTTACTATTCTTACGGAAACTCTGTCCAATACTTCATATGGAATTCTTGCCCAATCAGCTGTCATAAAGTCTGTTGTTGTAACTCCTCTTAACGCTAGAGTGTAGTCATATGTTCTAAAGTCTCCCATTACTCCAACTGTTTTTGTTATTTGTTATAACTGCAAAATATTGACTTATATTTTTATCTTCTCCAGCCTTTGCAATTTCTTCTCTAAATATTGCGTCGGCATTTCTTAAGATTTTCAATTTTTCTTCTGTTACTTCTCCCATTACTCTTATTCCTAAACCTGGTCCTGGGAATGGTTGTCTGAAAAAACTAAGTATTCAGGCATTTTAAGTTCTAAACCTAATCTTCTTACCTCATCTTTGAATAAATCTCTTAGAGGCTCTATTAGGTCTTTAAAATCTACAACATCTGGAAGCCCACCTACATTGTGATGTGATTTTATAACTTTTGCATCTCCAAGTCCTGATTCAATAACATCTGGATATATTGTTCCTTGTGCTAAATAATCTACTTGACCAATTTTTTTAGCCTCATCTTCGAAGACTCTAATAAATTCTTCTCCAATTATTTTTCTTTTTTGTTCAGGATCTGTTACTCCTTTTAGCTTTTCTAAAAATCTGTCTTTTGCATTTACTCTTACAAAATTTAATTCATCATTTTTAAAAGCTTCTTCTACTTCATCACCTTCATTTTTCCTCATAAGACCAGTATCAACAAACACACAAGTTAATTGATTTCCAATTGATTTAGATAGTAATGATGCACAAACAGAAGAATCAACACCACCAGAAAGAGCTAAAAGTACTTTTTTTATCTCCAACAGTTTCTTTAATTTTTAATTTGTTCATTCATAAAATTATGCATTGTCCAATCACCATTTGCATTACAAATATCATAAAGGAATGACTTAATTAGTTCCTTACCTTCTTCTGAATGATTAACTTCAGGATGATATTGAACAGCATAAATTTTCTTTTCTTCATTTTCTATTCCAGCATAAGGACATGTATCAGTATGTTTGAATACAATCAAAGCCTTCTGGTAGTTTTACAACTTGATCTTGATGACTCATCCAAACAGTTGTTTTCAGATTTCATATTTGCTACAAGTTTTGAATTTTTTTATCTTTTTATACATAGAGTTTTACCAAATTCTTTTTCTGCTTTTTCAACTACTCCACCAAATGTTTTAGAAATTAATTGCATACCATAGCATAAACCTAAAATAGGAATATCTAATTCAAAAATTTCTTTTTCAATTTTTGGCGCATTTTCATCGTAAACACTATTTGGCCCACCAGTAAAAATTATTCCAATTGGTTTTTATTTTTTTACTTCAATAAGTGCTCTATTATAAGGAATTACTTCACAATATACATTAAGATCTCTTACTCTTCTAGCAATTAATTGATTATATTGTCCTCCAAAAATCAACAACAAGTATTAGTTCATTTTTCATATGATACTCTCCTTAATATTATTTAATATTAATATTATATAATATTAACAACAAAAAGTAAATATAAAATTTTAATTTAAATAAAAAGGGAAGCCTATGCTTCCTTTAAATAAAAAAACTATTTAACTTCTGTTGGTACAGTAATTTTTACCATCAGCTATACTTTTCTTTAACTCTTCAATTTTTTTGCTTTAATTCATTAGGGATTTTTAATCTTTAATTGATCTTCTTTTCCATAAGCAATATCAACACCATTAGTTTTTAGTGAAAATTCAATTGTTTCTCCACCTCTGAATTTTCCTTCATATAAATCTTTACCAACACTCTTAATAGCTTCATTTACTTTTTTAATTGTAGAAGCTACTACATTTTCAGGTGCTAAGTATGATTGGTCTCTATCTACCCCAAAAACAAATTTATTATTTTCCTTTGCAGATTCAATAACTCCATTTCCTGTTCCACCTGAAGCATGGAAAAATCATATCAACTCCTGATGAGTACATACTATTTGCTATTGCTTTACCTTTAGTCGCGTCTCCAAAACTTTCAGCATATTGAGCAACTACCTCAACAGTTTTATTATTATCTTTAGCTGCTAATTCAACACCTGCTCTAAATCCTGCTTCAAATTTTTTTAATTAATGGAGATGTAATACCTCCAATAAATCCTACTTTATTTGAAGTAGTTAATGTTCCAGCTAAATATCCAACTAAGAATGAATTTTCATTGTCTGCAAAAATTGTTCCAATTAAGTTTTTTTGGAGTATTTTTCAAAAAGCAGAGTCAATTATTACATATTTTTGGTCTGGATTAGCTTTTGCAGCAGCTTCAATGTCTTTAGCTAATGCAAATCCTATACCAGCAATTAAGTCATACTTAGTATCTAACAAAGTTTCTAAGTTTGTTTTATAATCTGAAGCTTGCTTGCTTTCAACATAATTTGCTTTTTCGATTATACCTTCTTTTTCCAAATCTTTTAATCCTTCAAATGCAGATTGGTTAAATGATTGGTCATTTACACCACCAGTATCAGTAACCATTGCGTACTTGATTGGTTTTTAGTACTTTCTCTTCTGTTTTTTTGTTTCTTTTGTTTCCTTAGGTGAAGAAGAACAACCTGTTAAAATCATCGCGCCTACTAAAAGAGCAGCGAAAGTCTTTTTAAGTTTCATATAAAACCCTCCTAAATTTTTTAGTCTAGTACATTATATATCATAATAACTAAAATTACAATACTTTTTTTAGACTAATCTCCAACTAAATTATCATTATTTTTCTGAATTATTGTCATTTTGTTTGTCTGACTGAACATTCTCTCCTGATTCTGTTTTATTATCCAAATATTGACCTATAATATCTCGGACTATAGGGTCCACAATATGCACCAGCGCCACCTTGAAAAATTACTGTAGCTATAGCAATTTCAGGGTTATTATATGGCGCAAAAGAAACAGTCCATGCATAATTATCGTATGCTTGCCCTGTAACTGGATTTGTTCCACTTTTTTTGAGCAGTACCTGTTTTTGTCCCTATTTCTACTGGTAAATTTTTTTAAATATTTTATTATTTTCAGATGTTTTTAGAAGCCATATTCATACCTTCTAAAAATATACTTTAAATTTTGCGGATTAAAAGTTGTTTTTCTCAGTTTCAGGATTATTTTGAAAAAGAAACAGTTTTATTATCATAACTTACAATTTTTCGATAACCGAAGTTTTTAATTTTTTTGCCACCATTTGCAATCATAGCCATTAGTCTAGCCATTTGTATAGGTGTATACGCATTTTGTCCTTGACCAATTACTGTATTTAATGAGTCTGCATTTGACCAAGAAGCTTGATTTAAGTAGTCAAATTTTATCATATCAGCTAAAAGTGGATTTAGAATTTCCTATAATTTCAGTAGCTTTTTAATTGCATATCCTCTAATCTTTTTATAACTTCTGTTCTTGATAAAAACAGTTTCTTCTTCAGTCCAATTAACAATAGTATCTATTATTTTAGTAAAAATCATAATCTTCTTTTTGATTTACCATCTTGAATATATTTGTCTATTTCTTTTTCCAATCTTAACTTTAGCATAACTTTAGTTAAAGACTTTTTAGTAGTTGAATCGGGAACAACACCTTTACTTTCTTTTGGAATATTAATTTCAATACCAGTTCTTTCTCCAAGTCCTAATTCTTTAACTGTCTTAGAGATCTTCAATTGTTAACTTTATTCCTGTTTTCTGATTCGATTTTGGATTTTCTCCTAACGCTAATGCATAAAAAAATAGTAGTTACAACTATCTCTAAGTGCTGTTCTTAAATTTTCATATCCATGCGTCTTTCTATACTGATTCCAAATCCAACATCCAAATTTTGTGTCTCCAACATCCATTACCCCTTGGCAGTTTATAATCTCATTAGGATCTAGACCCTTTTCTAGTGCAGATAAAGCTGTAGCAAGTTTAAACGTAGATCCTGGTTGTGAAATACTTTGCGTTGCAATATTATATAAAGGTCTTGGAGCTAAAAAGTCTCTTGGATCTTCAGGAAACAAACTAATCCAATCACTATTTGAAATTCCTGTTACAAAAAGATTTGGATCATAAGATGGATAACTAGCAAGAGCTAATACTTTTCCTGTTTTAACATCTATAACTACTACTGCTCCACTTGTTGCATTTGGATGACTTTCATGTGGTGTATAACTACCCCATTTACTTTTATACTCGCTTGCGTTTCTTATAGACTCTAATGTTCTCTTTAAAGATTCTTCTGCTATCTTCTGGAGATTTACATCTATTGATAAGTATACATTTTTACCAGGTATAGCTTCTGTTTCAGAAATAGTTTCAGTTCTATTTCCTCTGTTGTCTACCATTACTTTTTGAATCCATCTTGTCCTTTAAGTGAAACTTCTTGACTTTCCTCTACTCCTGTTTTACCAATAAAACTATCAGAAGAATATCCTTTTTCTTTACTATATTTTTCTATCTCATCTTGTTGTGATATTTTTCCAATATATCCCAAAAATATGTGCTGCTAATTCACCATTAGGATAATATCGAATAGGCTCCATTGAAACAGTAAATCCATTATTATTTTCAAATTTTTTTCCTTAATATTTGAAATACATGGCTCAGAAATACCATAAGTTAATGTAATAGGAATATAAGCTTTATCCCTTGCAATTCAACTTTTCTATTGATTACAAGAAAACTATAAGTTAGATAATCATCTAAATTTTCAATATTATATGTTTTCTTTTAAAGTTTCAAATAGACTTTCTGCAGTATAATCATCTTTAATCTTATATCTATTTTTTTAATCTCAGTCCTATTAATATTATAAACATAATCAAATGACTTATTTGTAATAGAAATTCGAAGAATAATATTATTTTTCAGTATTAACTTCTTGAGCAATTAATTTTTATATCATCAGATAATACAAAGTCATATAGTAAATCATTTTTCTTCTGCAATTGAAATTAAATATGTTAAAGGTTCAACTTCCTTTTTATCATTATTATCCTTATAATTGAATTGTAATGTTTCTTTATCTTTTTCATCTTTAACTATAGTATATTCTACATTAGATTCTATATTTTTATCTTCTAAAATTTTTAATAAAATTTGAGCTGGAATAATCTTTTTCCATTTTTATCAACTTTAACAAAAACTCAATAATTTATCTATGCTAAATTTCCTAACCATATTATAAAAATCATCTTTTTGCACTAGTATCTAAGGTTACTTTTTGAATTCTGTTTATTTAACTCAGATTTGATTAATAAAAGATTATACTTATTTAAGTCAATCAATGAACTTAATTCTATATTTGATAGTAAATTTCTACTTTTCAATTCATCAAATACTAATTTTTCTAGCTAATGGTTGGTCTAATATCTTTCTTATAATTGATTTATCATCTTTAACCAAACTAGCAACATGTGAATAAATACCTTTTTGATAAATCCTTATCTTTAGCATATTCATCGTAGTTTGTTCCTTTTGAAAAAGAAATTTCCCCAGTATCAACATCAAAAATCTGTTGGAACATAGATACCTTTAAGTTGTAAATCTCTTATTACTTTTTTTATTATATAGAATGAAAATTTAGATGATGAATTTTTTTCTATTTTTAGTTTCAAAATATCTTCTACAAGATTATTTTCCAAAAATAATATCTAAAACTTTCTCTTTTGGTGATTTTAACTCTGTAAAATAATCTGTATCCGAAGTATATACGAAATAGTTGATACCTAAAAATAATCATCAGTATCCCAACTCGCACCATCTTTATTCAATATTGTTATTAATTCTTCAATTTTACTAATTTTTCATCTTTACTTAATCTGCTATATTCATCTTTTTAAGATTTGTACTGCTGGGCTAGTTTTACACCGGCTAATAATTTCCCATTTCTATCGTAAATATTACCTCTAGGAGCTGTTATTTTTACATCTTTAAGCCTATTATTATCAGCTTTATTTCTATAATCATCTCCATTTATAATAGTTAAATGAAATAACTTTAAAAACAAGTAAAGACATCAATATAAAGAAAAATAGAATAAACAATTCTATATCTTAATTGTCTATCATTAATTTCTTCTAATTTATTCTTATCAAAAATTTTCATATTATTACCTACTATCTAAAATCTGAATTTTTCTTTTTAAATACTTTTCGTAAAAATATAATTACAGATTAAATACAACAATACATTAAAAATTAACTCTAAAAATATAGGGCCTTTAATATAATTTATAAGTACAGTTGAAGAATAATTTTCAAAAAAACATGTAAATTATAGTATTCATTATCCAATAAAACAACGTTGCTACAACTGTAATTATTGAACCTGAACGAATATCACCTTTATTAAGAGAATCTTCATTATATCCTACTATAAAACCTATCATATAATATATTAATGCTCTTATACCAATTAATTTCGAAAAATAAAATATCTTCAAAAACCTAGAATAATTCCAGCATAACCTGAAATATAAGATCCATAATTCATTCCAATTGCAACAACAAGAGCTAAACTGAGATTTGCTTTAGAGTTAAAAAAATACTAAAGTTTGGTAAAATAGCAGTTTGTATCATAATACTTTGCAAAAAAACATTAATACTACTTTTTAATCTATTCATTGCCATCACCATTTCCTCTAATTACAAAGACTCTAAATAATGTTGTAAAAATCTACTGGTGACTTTACACTTATTTTTCTCTAAATTATTTTCGGAAGATTTAACTTCAGTAACTTCACCTATATAAAGGTCAGAAGGAAAAAAATTCCTCCTCTTCCAGATGTAACTAATTTATCTCCTACAATTATATCTGCATCTGATTTATACATAAATCCAGATAATAGATTATTTTCTTGACCATTTATTGCACCATAGGATTGAGTTCTAACAACATTAAAAGATACATTACTTGAAGAGTCAACTAAACTTGATACTTTTACTCCAATTATAGCCAACTTCAATAACTTTTTCCGACAACTGCTTTAATATAAGTATTTTTCATCTTCCCCTACAGTCCCTTGAACAATAATGTCTCCAACTTTTACTCCATCTTTACTTCCTTTATTGATATTAAATCTAATCAATAAACTATTAGAATCTAATGCTATAACATTTTGCACTTAAAAAGACTCTCTTTATTTTTTTAAGTAGAGATTGTATTCATTTTTAAAAATCTTCTTTAGCAATAATATTCTCCATATTAACATTTTTCTTTAAGCTCTGCGTTTTCAATTTTTAACTTTTTCATTCTCTTCTCTTATAGATTTAGAACCAAAAATTTTTTTGTAAATACTTCTTTTGAACTTGCAATTGAAGAATAAACAATTCTTGTAATTGAACTTGTTACAGTTCTATTGCATTTTCTCCTATATTCATAATAGAAGAATTACTACTAAAAATTATAGAACTTAAAATTATTATAGTTGTAAAAAGAAATCTTCTTTTTACGTGATTTAATATTTATAAATCTATTCATTATTTTTTTCTCCTATTATTTTTAGCTTTAATATTATTAGCTAGTATTCTTGCTCCTGAACATGTACAAGTTAATGGGTTTTCTGTTACATTTATTGCTACTCTTAATTCATTCTGTAAATATTCTACACAACCATTTATTTTAGAACAACCACCTGTTAAGTATATTCCATTTCTTAAAAACATTTCCTGTCATTGAAGGTGGCGTTCTCTCTAGTATAACCTTAATAGCATCTGCAACAGCATTAAATAAAGGAAACAAAGATGAAGTTATATCTTTACCATATATAACAGCATTCCTTGGCATTCCAGTATTTATATCTCTTCCAAATATAGAAAGATTATTTGTAATATTACTAGTTATGAATGACGCTAGATTAATTTTTATAAATTCTGCAGTTTCTTTGTCTATCATTAGTTCATACTTATTTTTACTATATTAATAATATCAAAATCAATTGAATCTCCGCCAATATCAACAAATTTTGATGCTACAACTCCACCCTAAACTTACTAAAAGAAACATCTACTGTACCTCCACCAACATTAGCTACAATACTACCTGATGGTTCTAATGCAGGAAGACCCATTCCAATAGCAGAAGCTACTGCACTAGGAATGAATTCTACGCTTCTAGCTCCAGAATATATAACACAATCTTCAATTGCTCTTCTGTCTACTTCTGAAATACCACTTGATATAGCAATGTATACTTTAGGATGAAAAAAACAGAAAAACTTGACTTTGCTTTTTAAGTAAATTTGTTAACATTACTTGAGCAATTTCAAAAATTTATAATTTTTCCACCTTTAATTGGTGCTAATGTTATTATATTATCTGGAGTTTTACCTTCCATACTCTTTGCTTTTTCACCAACTGCAACAATTTCATAATTATTTAAATCCACAGCTACAACAGAAGGCTCAATAATTTTACCGTCTTTTTCTTTTTAGAGTATATAAGTGTATTGGATGTTCCTAAATCTAAAGTTAAATCTTCCCCTAAAATCCACGAAAAACTCATTTTCTACCTCTCTTATATCATTAATCCTTTTTCTTTTTAAACTTATATATTTATTATATCCTATTATAATATGATCTAATAATTTTATTCCGACTAAATCCCCAACATCTTCTAATCTTTTTGTTATTTCTACATCTTGTGTACTAGGTGTTGGATCACCACTTGGGTGATTATGTAAACATATTATACTATTTGCTCCTTTGCTTAAAGCATACTTAAATACTTCTCTAGGATGTACAATTGATGAATTTAAATCTCCTCGAGATATCTCATCCCAAGAAAAAAATCTTATTTTTTTGTATCTAGTACAAGAACATAAAAATGTTCTTTCATTTCATCTTTTAAAATATTCATAAAAAATATCAGCAACGCTTTTTGGAGATCCAATAGAAAAAAATTATCAACACATCTTTTAAATTTATTCTTTTTAAAAAACTCCAATGCTGAAATTATAGTACAAGCTTTAGATAATCCTATACCATCTATTTTCATTAAATCATTAATCGTTATTTCACTTATTCTATGAAATTTTTTTCATGAAAATCCATAATTTTTTGAAAGATTCAGAACATCTTCTTTTTGAACCACTCCCCAATAATATTGCCAAAAGTTCATATTCAGTCAAAGTTTCAGGGACCAAATTTATAAAGTTTTTCTCTCGGCTTTTCAGTTTCTTCTAAATCTCTTATAGATATTGTAAAAGAGTCTATATCATCATATTTTATATTTTTTTACACTACTAACTTCACCAATAATTTTCTCATTATAAGAATGACTTTCTTCTCTAATCTCATTATTTATTTTCTTTTGTTTTTCTTCATTTAAAAAATTTGTCTAAATCTTTCAAAAACTCATCATAATTATAGTTTAACATAATTACCTCTTAAAATCTTATACATATAATTAGAAATAATTCCAACTAAAAATACCTGTACATATTCCGATTATACCTAGTAATGGAATAAAATTTATTAAAGTTATAGAATTTAAAAAGTACCATAGAAACTAAAAATTTTGAATGATAATATAAGTAATAGATCCTAAGACACTAATTCCTATTAAACTTAAGTATTTATTAAAAAACTTGTTTACTAAATACATAACAACCATACTTGAAAAATCCCAGCAGAAAAATTATAAATAAAACATAGGATTCCTAGAATTAGTACTAGTAAAACTGCTTTTTAAAAATGAAATAAAAATGTTTCTTTAAAAACCAAATAATAGTATAGAATTTATTATAATTATATTTGATAATCCTAATCTAACATTTGGAATTGGTATAGGAATATAGGGTTTCTAGTAAAGATACAATTAAAAGCAACTGAAACGAATAGTGAAATTAAATTTATTTTGTATTCATTAATTTACCACATCCAAATCATTATTTTGTCTTGATTTTTATTTGTATAACTAATCTATTTGGAATACAAATAATAAACATCCAACTTTTGTCTATTCTCCCAAATTTTACATCTAGTTTATCCGGACAATTTTGCCTCAATTACTCTAACACCATCTTCATTAACCTCTAAAATATTAATACCAAATGTAGTTCTTATAGGATAAACTTTCTTTTTCTTTACTGAATGTTATTTGCTTAATTTCTTCACCATTTACTTGTACACTTATATATTTATCTGTAGTTGTTATAAAACTCTTATTTATTAAAAACTAACGAAAAAGAAAAATGACAACTAAACAAAAATATAACAATAATATCTCCTTTTTCATATACACTTCCCTATTTATTAACAAAACATCAAAGTAATTAATACATATATAAATTAATTAATTTTTAAAAATGTATAATTTCATCTTAACCTTTATTTTTATCAAATATCTATCTGTTTTTCAATGTTTTTAATAATTTTTAAATTATAAGTATATTTTTAATAAAAAGTAGTATATAATAATACTACTTTTTACTAATTAACCAATTTACATAATGACCTTTAAATGCACTACTATTTTTTTATTATTTTTGATATTTTTAGGAAATTAATACACTCTTTCAAAAATACTATAAACCATATCTGAATTTTCATAGGGTAAAATCTAGTCTTACTCTATCAATTCCTAATTCAAATATTTCTTTTATATTTTCTCTTAAATCTAGAGTTAAATGATTTCTAATTTCTGTTCTACAAAATATATCTTGAAATAATCTAAATTCTCTATTTTCATTATCTTTTAATATATAATCGCTTCTTGCACATTCTGAACAACGTCTATCTTTGTGACAATCCTTTGTTAAAAACTCCCATTGCACAGTATTCTGTAAGCATTGATCTTGTGTGTCCATAAATTATCATATCAACATTTGAATTTCTTTCTTTTGATTTATCAATAGATTTTTATTTCAAATTTATTTTATTTCCTGTGAAATTGTTATATCTTCAGCGTCAAAATATTTTTCAAAAAAATTTTCAGCGAATATGAATTATAGATATTAAAAATATGTATCTATATTGAATTTTTGTGCCAAATTTTGATTTAAAAAGTTTTTGAACCCCAGGTTGATATTTGAACTTTATTAAAAAAATATCGCTATTTATTTTGGATAAATATTTTTTTCTAACACATAATACTCTTCATTTCTTATAACACCCAAAGCACTGTAAATTATATTTATCCCAAGAGTTTTAAATTTACTATAATATTTTTTTCAAGTAAAGTAAAATCTTCAGTATAAATTTCTTTTACAAACTCTGATATATTTGGATTTTCTAAAATTGTATCCAATTGAGAATTATTATGTACTTTTTAATGTAATTTTTCCATTAAAGACTTTTTCTCCTTTAAGATAGCTATAATTATCATAAGGATAAATAATTCTTTTTGCTGAAAAAAATCTAATCTATACTCTTCATATTTTTTTCTATTGCTTTTCTTCTAAGATTATTTAATACCGAAACTGGTATAAATGCATTTTTATCAACAAAAAATATTATTAAAAAAATAAAAATTATAAGGTGTTCCACCGGTTTTTAGATAATCTTTCAATAATCTTATCTATTTCAGCTTCCTTGTTATTTGCTTTTTCTATTATTTCATCAGAAAAAAATTTCAATATTTTTCCAAATTAAATTTTATTTTATAACCTACTTTTATAAAAATTTCACATTTTTAAATTTATCTTTTTATTTTCAATCCCTTCTTTTAAATGATTTATTAGCATTATCAACCAATTGTTTATCTGATGTTTTGTAAACCGGTGTTTTTAGGTTTTATATTCTTGATAAAGTCTATTTCAACAATGTCTCCTGCTACTCCGCGGTCTAAAAATTTCTCCGTCTTTAATGATTCTACCAATATTTCCTCCACCTAAATTAATCCCGTCTCCTTTTTGAAAGTTTGCCGGATAATTTTTATTTTCAATTTGTTCTTTTTGAGATTGAAACTTAATACTTCACCTACTTTAACTCCAACATTATTTGGCTTATCCAAATTGATAATATCCGAACCATTTTTTTGCTCATTAGATATCCTGATGTAAATTTTCTATTAAAAATTGCTTCTAAATCTTCTTTTTAATGTCTTTTTATCAGTTGTAATTTTTATTATTTATATAATTATCTATAGCTTTTTCTATATCTTGATGTAACAACTGCTACATATTCAGGTCTTTTTCATTCTTCCTTCAATTTTTAAGGATTTTTACACCTGTATCCAATATTTTTCAATATTTTTCTATACTACATAAATCTTTTTGGACTTAGTAAAATAATTTCCATTTACATTAATAATTTTTTTCCAGTTGTTTTATTTATTAATTTGTAACTTTTGTCTACAAGGTTGAGCACAACGACCTCTATTTCCTGAACGGTCTCCAAAGCATTGAACTCATAAGACATTGACCTGAATAACTTACACAAATAGCTCCATGTATAAATACCTCAATGTCTATATCTACATTATCACAAATTTCCTTAATTTCTTCTATACCAAGCTCCCTTGCAATAACCACTCTATCAAATCCAACTTGTTTTAATTCTAAAACATCATTTAAAGAATATGCAGATATTTGAGTTGATGCATGAAGTTCCATATTTGGATATCTTTTTCTTAAAAACTTCTGCAATTCCAATATCTGACAAAAATAATTGCATCCACACCAATTTTATAAAAAAATCCGTATAAGAAATCAAATCTTCAATTTCAGTTTCTTTAATAGATGTATTAACCGTAACAAATATATTTACATCCCTAAGTTTTTGCATATTTTACAGCTTCTATAAGCTCATCATTATCAAAGTTTGTTGCAGCGGCTCTTGCTCCAAAACTGCTACCTCCTAAGTAAATGGCGTCTGCTCCATTTTGAATTCCAGCTTTCAAGGATTCCATAGACCCTGCCGGAGATAAAAGTTCAAACATAAAATTCCTCTCTATAAAAATTATATCTCTATAAAATGTGTAAAGACATGTTTATTATACCACATTTTTTTGCAATATAAAAAGGAGAAATTAAAATTTCTCCTTTTAAAAAATTCAATAGTTTTATAATGTTATTTCAAAATTGGAAAGTGAATTGCCATATCTTAATTCTTTTCTTAAATCTTGAATAACATTATCCATTTTCTCAAGATCTAAAAGTAATTTCTTCTCCTCATTAGTAGTTTCATGTATTGCAACTATAGCTCCATTATTTATTACAATTCTTTTTATCAGCGATTAAAGCTAATATTGGATCATGAGTTTGCCATTAAAAACTATTTTATTTTCACTTACTAATAAATCTAACGCTTTTTTTCTATCAATTCCTGCATTTTCAATTTCATCAATTAAAACAATCGGCGATGAACTTAAAATTGCTGTATCAGCAATCATTAATGCTCTTGACTGACCTCCGCTCAATGAAGTTATAGGTGTATTTAAGTCGAATTTTTCTCCAGCAAGTTTATTTGCTTCAGCAATTATTTTATTAATTATTTCTTCTTCATTTTCAACCATTCTACTTTTTGCATGAAGTTCTATAAACTCATATGCTGTTAAGTCCATAACAAAATTCATATTTTGAGAAAGTTGGGAAACTAATTTATTATTAGCACTTAATCTCCATTTTTTTATCAGCATCTTTCCCATTTATTAAAATTTTTCTATTAGTAGGAGTATCTCTATCTGCTACCCATTCAATATCTCCTAATAGTCTTGACTTTCCACTTCCTGTTGGACCAACTATTGAAATTATCTCTGATTTATTTACTATAAATTCATCGTAATTTTCCTTATTTCCAAATTTATCTGTTCCAGCAAGTAAAGTAATGGAGTTTACTTCATTATCTTCTAATCCTAAAAAAACTTTTCATCTGATTTATATAGATATTAAGTGATTCACAAAGTAAATTTTCATCAATTGCTAGTTCTTCTTTATCATCTTCTGAATAAGAATTTAAATATTCTACAAATGACAAATGTTTACTATTTGAAATATCAAAAATTATTTTCTTCAAAGAAAACTTCAACAAAAGGATATTTTTCTATTAATTCTTTAATTTTTAAAATTATGCATTTCTATCCTCCAATTTCATTTTTAATATTTCCCATTTGATATTTTGCACCTATTTTCTTTTCTCCTAAACAGTAAGAACATAAAAGCAGTTGGCATTGCAAATTTTAATTCCATTCCATTTACTGTACTAATTGAATTATCTTCATCAAATAATAATGTACTTAATTCATAAGTTCCTTGACCAGTAAGTCCGTTAATATTCATAACAATTGCACTTGGATTTACAGAAGCTACTCTTGAAGAAAATACTTCTCTTTCAGCTTGTGATACTATATCACCTTTCGTTATAACTACATAATCTGCACTTTTTAGCATTGGACCAATTTTTAGGTGTATTAATTCCTGAAAGATTATCAATAACACAAACAGCTTTAATATTTTTTTATATAAGAGGGAACATCTATTACAAAGTCCAGCAGATTCAGTAATTAAAATATCTAAATCATTACTAATTCCCCATTGTACAACTTCTTCTATATTGGATACAAAAAAATGATCTGGACATAAAGCACCTGAAAGTCCTTTTCTAACTAATATGTTGTTTTTCGTAGATTAAATCATCATCTGTATACAAACAGTCAAATTTTACTACACCTGCTTTAATTCCTCTATTTTTTTAGATTTTCGATTGTTTTTACTATAACACTAGTCTTTCCTGATGAAGGAGGACCAGATACTACTACTAAATTCATATTAACCTCTATTTTTAAAAATTTCTTCATTAAATAATTTTTTTCAGATTCTTTCATAATTTTAACTATATCATTGTTATGAATATAATCCCATCCACAGAATAAAAAAATCCATTATTATCTTCTAATAAATTATCTACACCTTTTAACAGTAGTTGGAAATTTACCATTTGATGAAAGTATTTTACCAACACTACTATTTTTTTAAAGAATTCTACTACAGTTTTTAGCTTTTTCATTATCTTTTTTTGTCATTATAAATACAGGACTCACTATAGCTCCATCTTTTAGGCCAAACAACCTTTAATGCTGAGCTTCTAGAAACCATTTGTGTAAAGAAATACGGTGTAATACTAACTATAGGATTATTTTTGAATCTCCTTTTTCTTTACCATCTCAGCAGGATGTAAGCTCTTTTATATACTCTTGCTAATGCTTTAATTCCTTCTATTCCCCATTTTGAGAAAAATAGTTACAACTAATGCATTAAACATATCTAAATCTGATAATGGTATAGCTACACTATCATTATAGTTTCCACTAAATAATAATTCTTCCCATGAAGTTGGTATCTCTTTTGCCATTAAGATTATTTTCGTTTACTAAAAAAATACACATGGAACTACAGCTATAATATCATATATATTCTTTGGATCTTTTAAACAAATTTTTTTCATTATCAAAAATCTTTATTAAATTCTCTTGGTTCAACATAAAAACTCTCATTTTTAAAGAACTCTGAAAAATTTTTCTTTATCAAAAATAGTTCAAAACCAGCTGAAATCATAATATCAGCTACTTTATCAATATCTTTTAGAATTTATATCTGATTCAATCCAATCAATTCCTAAGTTTGCTGATTTTTAATTCATAACCAATATCTAACCCATTATTCTTTTGATCTTCAATAAATTTATCAAATGCCTCTAGAATAGGAATTTTTTTAATGGACATGGTAATACTCCTTTAACTATTACATCTCCTTTTAGTTCTTTCTCTTCTACTAATGATTTATCAACAGCACTATGTTCATCATTTAAAAAACATATTTAATTTTTCTACAAAAGCTTCTTTGTTTATTCCTCTAACTTTTAAAAGCCATATTTAAAGAAACCATCTTTCCCATTGTTTGTAACATTTTTTTCGTTCTTTAATTGGTCAAAACCATTATTAATAAAAAACTGTAAAAGTTTTTCATTACCATTTAAAATATTATATAATTTATCATCAAAATTTATTTTTACTCATTTTTACCTCCTTATAATATATCTATATTACTATATTTTATACTTAATTTATGTTTGCAAATGCAATAAAAAGAAAAAATCGAAAATGATTTTCGATTTTATCTTTTTCTTTTATTAGATTTTTTTATCCTTAAAATAAACATTCTTCAAATATAATACCCTACAACCTCAGAAATTCCAAGGATAATAATCGCTAACTTAGTATAAGATTTTTGATTCCTTTTCACTAATTCCTTTTTACATATCTTTCTTTATATACTAAATTTGTAATTAACTCAATAGGAGCTTTAGATAAAGTTATTTCAGAACCATTTTTTTGTATTTGTATATTTTGTGTTAGAATTAATAATATATTTATAATCTTCATTTCCTTTAAAAAGTATACTTAAAACTTTTAAAAATTATCAAATGTAGAAAATGGTGAGCTTTCTATATTTAATTTCATAACATTTATATTATTTATAGTAGTTAGTGTAGATGATATTGGATATTCGACACTTAGTCAACTTTTGGTTCTATAGTAGTTTCAAAAAGTAACCACAATTTGCTTGTCTGCTGTAGCTTTTTAAAACTCCCAAACTATCATAGCCACTACCACCTATTATTTTATCAAAATTTTTCAACAAAAATTTCATATAAATTGTCTTCAGAAAAATCTTTGTCTAACATTCTCAGGAATTTCCCCTAAGAATAAATTTTTTTAAGAAATTTTTCGACATTTACTGACGTTTTATCTATATTTTCTTTATATCCAGAATTAATTTCCTTATCCCCTGAGTATACTTTTGTTGTTATATTTACATCACTTCCAATTGTATATAAAATAGGTGTTTTTACTCTTACCACTAAATTCATGAGTTAATATTAAAGTTTTATTACTCTTATTTTCCTCTACCTTTAAATCTTCTCACCTGATAAAAAAATAACTTTGTTTTATCAGTAGAATACTTTATAGTAATTTCATATTTTAAATTTTTCAGTGTTACTTGATTCTAAATTAAACTTTCTTAGAACTCCTACATCTTCTTTTTGAAATTTACAGGTTCATAAATTGGAGAATCTATATTTCCCATTATTTCTTTATAAAAATTCAGTACCAGTAGGAGACTTGAATTTATCATTAAGAAATTTAAATGAGTATGGAATTTCAGCACCATCCATCTTAAGTGAAAATTTACTTAAATTTTCGATACTACTATTAAATGTTATTCCCATTTTTAAAGTAGAATTTCCGTTATTAGTACTTCTTAATGTATAATCTGCTTTATATATTCCTTCTAATTTGTTTTCATTTTTATCAGTATTTGAAAAAGTCAATTGTTGACTCTCCAGTTAATTCTATATTTTTGTATCTGATATATTAAATAGCTCATAAATTCTATAATTATCATTTAAATTATTATCTTCAGCTTTAGTTACATTTATATTATTGAATAATAAACAGCAGGACATTAATGCAAATAAAAATCTTTTTCATATTCTCCTCCAACTACTAATATGTGTAATTATAACATTTATAGCAGTTATTGTAAAGATAATAAATAAAACAAAAATCACGAATATGAGATCCGTGATTTTTATTTTTTTATAATTTCAATATAGTATTCTTGTTTTAATATCTTTATCAACAGCTAAATTTACTGCACAAAATTTACTTGCAAGATTAATTATTTTTTTCAATTTTCACTTATATTAACATCTGTTTTTAAAAGTGTACTTCGTTCTAATTTCTTAATATTCTTGATTTCTAAATGGAGTATCATCAATGTAATCAGTATTTACTACATCAAAAATATATGGAATGCTTTTCGCATCCTTTTTAATTATATACTTACTATAGAATTTTTGTCAAATTATATTTTTTTAATATATATAATGTTCTATATGTTGTTTTTTTCTTTGTTTTTGGAAAGTATCAAAATCTTTAATATCTAAAAATTTTTCAAATCATTTTTTTCAAATAATTGGATTATATCATTTTTCCGAATGTATATATTGTCTCTGAATTTCTTTGATTTTTTTCATAAGTATTATTTTCATTTTTTTACAAAAAAATCAATTTCAAAATCTATATAATTTTTGATATAGTTTCTCCAAACATAAAAATCTTCTTCTTCGGATACAAAAAGTATTATTTCCTAAGTATTCTTTAAGTTTATACTCTGTATTAATATCAAACATTAAAATAGAATTTTCATTCATCTGTTTTTGCATTTTTAAAAAGCTCAATATCATCTATTGTTTTTATATAATTTAAGACATCAAAAAACAACATATTAAATCATATTTTTTTACTAGATACAAAAGTTCTAATATCACCTTTTTAAAATATTTACATTCTTATAATCTATTAATTTATTATATGCTATAGATAACATTTCATCAGAAATATCAAAAACCATCAACATTAAATCCTCTTTTTAATAGAGTTTCTGTTAAGTTTCCACTTCCCATACCACACTCTAATACATTTTTACATCTATTTGATATTGTTGACAAATTTTTATAAGATTAGAGGCAAGTAGTTCGTAGTCTACTTGCCTTTTCATAAGATCATCATAAATATAAGAAAAATCTATTGTACATGATTAATCCTCATATGAAAAATATATGGAATATTTCTATATTTACTTCCATAATTTAATCCATATCCAACTATAAACCAGTCTTCAATTTCATAACCAAAATAATCAGGAGTAATATCTACTTGTCTTCTACTAGGCTTATCTAGCATAACACATGTCTTTATACTTCTAGGATTTTTACTTTGAATATATTCTTTAATATTCTTTAAAGTATTTCCAGAGTCCATAATATCATCAACTATAAGAACATCTTTTTCCTTCTACATTTTCTCTAAATCAGAAATAATATTAACTTTTCCAGAAGATATTTCAGCATCTTCATAAGAAGAAGTTGTTATAAAATCAACTACAATAGGACTATTAATTTCTCTAACTAAATCAGCAAGAAACACAAAAACTTCCTCTTAAAAGACCTATTGCAACTAATTCTTTACCAGAATAATCTTTTGAAATTTGTTTTACCAAGTTCTTTTTATCCTATTAGAAATTTCTTCTCTTGTAAATCTAATAACCTCTCTTTTGTTCATCAAAAATAATCCTCCTTTGCAATTTTTTTTGTTTTTCAAAGTCTAACTTCTTTTTCTCTGAATCTTTAATTTCTTTTAAAAATAATCAATATTTTTATTTAAAGTATATTGAATACTAACTAGTATTACAATTAAAAAGTCATAAATATAACATTAAAATCAACATTCATAGTATCACCTATTTATTCTTAGTTATTTTTAATTTTTCAATACTTGATAATATTTCATTATAAATATTTTTATATTTTTTTCTAATTTTTCTTTCTCCTCATTAACAACTTTTTTTCAGGAGCATTATTTACAAATTTTTCATTAGAAAGTTTTGAGGGATGCTCTCTTAATTTCTGATTCATATTTTTGTAAATCTTGATTCAATTTTTCTAGTTCTTTTTCATAGTCTACTAACCCATCTAATGGAATATAAATTTTCTGATTATTACATATTACAACCATAGAATTATCAATTTCTTCATCTTTATCCATCACAATTACTTCAGAACAAGAAGCTAAAAAAATCTATATAGATGTTCTAATTCTACAGTATATTTTTTTGTTACTTCATTATTTGAAACAAAAATAGATCTGATTTTTGAAGGAGGAATATTTTTTTCACTTCTTTTATTTCTTATAGCAGTTATAGTTTCTATTAAATTTTCTACTTCTAATTCTTCTTCAATAAATATGCATTTTCTATCATAAACTGGAAATTCTGCATTAATTAGTTTTTCTTTTTACATTTGGTAGAAAGAATATATTTCTTCAGTAATAAAAAGGCATGAAAGGATGTAATAATTTTTAGAATATTATTCAACACATAAACTAATACTGACTTTTGCAACAAGTTTATTTTTCTAAATTATCACCATATAATCTTGTTTTTAGAAAAATTCAATATACCAATCACAAAAATTCATTCCAGATAAAATCATAAATTTTTGCTGACGCTAAACCAAATTCAAATTTAGATAAATTTAAAAGATAATTCTTCAATTGTTCTATTTAATCTTGTTAAAAATCCATTTATCTTCAACTTCTATTTTATTATAGTCTATATCATAAATTTCATCTTCATTTAAATTCATTAGGACAAATCTTGAAGCATTCCAAAGTTTATTTTGCAAAATTTCTATTTGATTCTACTCTCTTTTCATAGAATCTCATATCATTACCTGGAGTATTTCCTCCAACTAATGTAAATCTTAAAGCATCCGCACCATATTTATCTATAATTTCAAGCGGATCAATACCATTACCTAATGACTTACTCATTTTTCTACCAAGTTCATCTCTAATTAGTCCTGTAAAATATACATTTTTAAACGGTACTTCTTTTAGATTATATAAACTAGAAAACACCATTCTAATTACCCAGAAAAAAATAGAATGTCATAACCCGTAACTAATGTTTCTGTTGGAAAAAAGTATTCTAAGTCAGATGTTTTCATTAGGCCATCCAAGAGTTGAAAAATGGCCATAATGCAGAAGAAAACCAAGTATCTAGTGTATCTTCATCTCTAACAAAAGTTTTTCCATCTTCTTTTGGTTCAGTTCTACTTACTACAACATCTCCACTTTCCTTGCAATAATATACAGGAAGTCTATGGTCCCCACCACAATTGACGAGAAATACACCAATCTTTAATATTATCTAACCAATTAATATAAACTTTCCCAAATCTTTCAGGAATAATATTTAATTTCCCATCTAAATATGCTTGTTTTGCTGGTTTTGCTAATTCTTCCATTTTACAAACCATTGTTTTGAAATAATTGGTTCTATAGTAGTTTGCATCTTTCACAATGTCCGACTGCATGATTATGTGGTTCTATTTTTATTAAATAACCTTGAGATTCTAATTCTTTTACAATTTCTTTTCTAGCTTCATTTCTCTCAGACCAGAAAAATTTTGCTAAATCCTTCAGCTATTTTTCCATCATAATCCATCATTAATTTTGTCCTAAATTATGTCTTTTTCCAACTTCAAAAGTCATTTTGGGTCATGTGAAGGAGTTATTTTAACACAACCTGTACCAAATTCCATATCCACATAGTCATCTGCAATTAATGGTATTTCCTTATTTAAAATTGGTAAAATTAAAGTCTTGCCAACTTTATCTTTATATCTATCATCATCTGGGTGTACTGCAACAGCTAAATCTCCTAACATTGTTTCAGGTCTTGTTGTTGCTATTGTTAAATATTCATCACTATCTTTAAAAAAAGTATTTTATATGATAAAAATTTCCTTCTTCCTCCATATGTTCTACTTCTGCATCTGAAATTGCAGTACCGTAATTACAACACCAATTAACAATTCTATCTCCTCTATAAATTAAACCATCATTATACATTTTTATAAATACTTCTTCAACTGCTTTTTGATAAATTTTTCATCTAATGTAAATGCATCTCTAGACCAATCGCAAGAAACCCCTAATGTTTTTAAGTTGATTTTTTTATGTTTCCACCATATTTTTCAGTCCAATCCCAAGCTTCTTTTTAAAAAAGCCATCTCTACCTAGTTTTTTTCTTTTGGAATTTCCATCATTTTATTTTTTTCGACAACTTTAGCTTCTGTTGAAATGGATGCATGATCAGTACCAGGAACCCAAAGTGCTTCATAGCCACTCATTCTCTTCCAACGAATTAAAATATCTTGGATAGTATTATTTAATGCATGACCTAAATGTAAATTACCTGTTACATTTGGAGCGGCATAACAATAGTATATAGCGTCTTATTTGGATTAACTTCAGCTACAAAAATCTTTATCTTCTAGCCAACTATTATAAATTTTCTTTTTCAAAATCTTTTTGGATTATAAGTTTTTCTAAATTTTTTCATAGTACCTCCTATAAATAATAATATTAATATTTGTTTTTATATGAATACATTTTTAAAAAATAGTGTACTAAATAAAAACTTCATCCTAATTATAGGGACGAAGTTATCGCGGTACCACCTAATTTTCATAAAATGACTCTCTTAATTTATAACGTAATTACCCGTCTTTCAATGCTAAAAAGCTACCTTCATAAAAAAATAAACTGAATTTTTTTCACCAAACAAATTCTCTCTAAAAATTTCTTTTAAACTACTCCTCTTTTTATATGCTCATATTCAATTGTTTTAGTATAAAAAAATATTAGATATATTATATCATGAAAACAATTAAATTTCAACAAAAAGACCAGAAAATATTCTGGTCTAAAATAAATTTTTATTAGATTTTTACCAACTAAGTCTAATCCTGGTGTTAAAGTTTCATCACCTGGTTCCCATCTTGCAGGACAAACTTTGTCACCATGTTTAGCTACGAATTGAGCTGCTTGAACTTTTCTTAATAATTCTTTAGCATTTCTTCCAATTCCATTAGCATTTACTTCATAAAGAACAATTTCACCTTGAGGGTTAACAACGAATGTACCTCTTAATGCTTGACCTTCTCCTTCAATTAAAACACCAAATTGTTCTGAAAGAGCTAAAGCTCTATCTGAAATCATTGGATACTGAATTTTTCTAATTGTTTCAGAAGCATCCCACCAAGCCTTATGAACGAATTCAGAATCAGTAGATACTGAATAAATTTCACAACCAATTGCTTTAAATTTATCATAACTTAAAGCTAAGTCTTCTAATTCTGTTGGACATACAAATGTAAAATCTCCTGGGTAGAAGAAGAATACACTCCATTTTCCTTCTAAATCTTTTGTTTGATACTCTTATTAGATCTCCATCATAATATGCTGGAACATCAAATTCTTCAATTTTTCCGATTAAACTCATATTAATACCTCCTATTTTTGCCTTTTTACTAAGACAATATAATTATACCACTTTTCTATGTTTTCAAACAAAAAGAGAGCTAAAAGCTCTCTTTAAATTTAATATTAAGAAATATATCCTTCTTTTGTTAAGATTTCTTTAGATTTTTCAAGATTTGCATCATTTACCATGACAACTGGTCCAGTACATCCCATTCCAGTTTTTGCAAAAATATTATTTTTCCATAAAGCAACCTTAGCATCTTCAAGTTCAAGAATATCAATACCACTAATTGTAGCAGTAGCTTGCTCTTCTGCTGGACATTTTAACATCTTCTTCTGGTTCTGCTTTTTTAGCTCCAGCTGAAGTAATTTTTCTAAAATAGCTTTTAAAGACCAGCTTTATTTGCTTTTTCAAATTCTTTTTTAGAAACTTCTTTGATATTTCCTTTTACTAATTGGCCTGCATAGCTCATAGCATTAGCAATTACAGGGAATCCAGATGCTCTAGATATAATTAATACTAATCTATCATATCCTTCACCAATTCCAGGACCGTAACCATAACCCATAGCTTCAAAGCCTCCACCAGTAGTATATGAAGAGAATACTTTCATTAATAGGTTACCAGTTAATGTGTCGTTAACCATAACATCTGGAACGCCTTGTAATAAGTCATTTCCTCTCATTAATACTCCACCGTCAGCTCTATTTGATTCAGCAAAGTTTATATCATATCCATTTTCTTTTAATTCTTTAAATGCTCTTTCTACAGAAACTGCATTATCTAAATTTAAAATGCCAACTGTAGGATTTTCAATACCTAAAGCTTTCGCAACAATGATACCATAGATACCATTTTTTACCATTCCTTCTACTCTATGTGCAGAAGATGTTCCTGTTGTTGTTGCAATAATCATTTCTTTAGCAGCAGCAGGTGTTACAACTCTACCAACAGTAGATACACCGATTGGGAAACTATAATGCATAGTTACACAACCATCAATTTCTCCACTATCTAAAAGTGATTCCATTACTTTATAACCTTCTTCTTCATTAGCAACAACATATTGTTTTAATGAAGTTTCTACTTCTGGTCCTATTATACAATATTCAACACTTTTATCTCTAGATTGAGCTAATTCAGCACCCTTAACAACATTTTCCAATCCGTGTTCACTGCCTAAAGTTGTAACAGCAATTCTTGGTCTTGATGTAAAAGCACCAGTTTCTAAACCAGTAGCAATTTCTTCAAAGACATTACCAATTACTTTTTTTATATCAGACATTAAATCACCTCTATTCTTCAATTAAAGAAGATGCAAAAATTTCTCATTGCTTCAGCAACTAATTTCTTAACTTCTTCTTTTAGAAACTCCAGAGTTATCTTCTAATTCACCTGAATTTCTTTCTAAAAACAATTGAAACACCATCAAATAAGTTAGTCATTCTTCCTAAGAATAATGATCCTTTACCTATAATCATAGCTCTATTTAAATCACCTGAAGTTAAATCTTCACGGCAGAATCCTAAATAAGGAACTCCTGAAGGAATATGTCCTTGAGTTGGAGCCCATCCTTCCATACCATGATTTTCTATAAAATCATTTATTTCAGTTTTTCTAATTGTTTTTCATTACTCCTAATGCTCCAATCATCTTAAAGTTAGCATTTGGAACATCTCCAGCTCCTGCTGGTTTTGTAATATCTGGGTTTTGCATTTCAGCTGAATATTTATCAACATCTTTAACTGTTAAATTAGCTTTTTCTAATGGAGCTGTAACTAATGATGACATTACAGCTTGTGGTGAAGAACCTGTTCCCACAGTATGTCTTCCAACTATATCTGTTCTTAAAATTGGGTTTACTCCATCATTTTCAGAAATTAATGCAGCAAATCCACCAATACAGTCTTCTAATATTGGTAAACCTTTTTTAATGTGATCTTTACCATTCATACCTAATTTAGCAGTACATCCACCTGCTACTATAACAACATTTTTAAATGTTCCAGCATGTACATGTGATGAAGCTGTAATTAATGTATGAGTAGGAGCAGCGCAAAATCCTCTTAAGTCAGATCCTGAAGCATTATCAAATCCAGCTAATTCAGCTATAGATTTTGCGAAGTTACCACCACCTCTTTGGTTCATATCACCACATGCTTCTTCTGAACATTCAATTACATATTCTACTTCGTTAGGATCTAAATTATTCTTTGCTACTAAATGTAAAGCTGCTAATAATCCAGATGCTTTTGTTACTAAGTTTTCAAGCATAACATGAGCAGATAAGTTAACATCTACATCATGAGCTCTAGTAACAACACCTACTAATTTATCTTCAAAAAATAATCCTTCAGCATGATTATCCATATGTCCTTCAAGAACTGATTGTTCAACACCTTCCTTTAATCTAGCAAGTAAACCTTCATTAATTAATGGGTGTTTTTCTAAATCTGCTTTTACTAATTCAGTAAATTCTTTATTAAGTAAAACTAAATCAAAAAGCATCACAAATCTTCATAAGACCTATAAATTCATGTTCTGGCATTATTTCACCATATTTACCATCTCTTGGAGCACCTACTAAATATTTTTTTCAGGATCTGACCATGGTTGTGGTACTGCCTTTTAAATCTTCAGGTCTTTTGTTACCAATATAAACTTGGTTTGGTAAATAGTTTAATACTTCTTCATATTTTCTAATATGATTTGGTATTTCCTTTAAATAGTCTGAATCAGGATTTAAAGCCTTTTTCAGTAGTTTGAGTTGTTCCATTTTGGATTATCATGTCTGGTGCATGAACTAATACGTAAGAAGTTCCTTTTAATACAGGAAAAATTCATCTTAATTACCTCCTTTAATATAAAAAAACAGATAGCATAGTATGTATTCTATATAAGCCAACTACCCTTAGTAATAGCATACCATTAAATTAAAAAGGTGTCAATACTTGACACCTTTTTTATTAAAAAATTATTCAAATATTGTTTGTCCTTCAACTTCAGTTGATAAAGCATTTAATGCTTTTTTAACAATACCCATTCTTAATGCATATTCTTCTTCAGCAGATAATTTAGGATTACCTAATGGGTGAGGAATTGCTACAGCAGGAACGATTCTGTTAGCTCCTACTGTTAATGAAATTGGAGTTACTGTACAAACGTGTACTACTGGAATTCCAGCTCTCTCAACTTCTTTTACCATCGTTGCACCGCAACGAGTACAAGTACCTCAAGTAGATGTTAATATAACTGCATCTACTCCATCAGCAACTAATTCTTTACTAAACTCTTCTGCAAATGCTTTAGAAGAAGCTACTGCTGTACCATTTCCTACTGTTGTATAGAAATATCTATGAAGACTTCCAATTTCACCATTCTTTTCAAGTTCTCTTAAAACGTCAACTGGTAAAACTCTATCTGAATCTTGGTTAGCATAAACAGGGTCATAACCACCGTGTGCAGTTTCCCATTCACCTTCTTTAAGATCCATAACACCTTCAATATCATATTTTCCATATTTTGAAGCAGATGAAGATTCAATATGGTCAGGATTTCCATGAGGAACTATACCACCAGATGTTACTAAAGCAATTTTAGCTTTTCTAATATCTTTAACAGCTGGATTTGGATCTACTCTGTCAAAGTTTGGCATTGGGAATTCAGTTTCGAATTCTTCTCCCTTTAACTTTTTGATCATCATATTAACAGCTCTCTTACCACCGAATTCTTCTCTGAAAATATTCTTTCTAATTCCTCTTTCAATGTATCCTTCTTCAGCTGGAGAACCAATTTTTTCTCCTCTAACAAGTTTCATTGCAAGTGGAACCATTTTGCTTACAGCATCTTTCATACCTGCAGCACTATTTTTAGTTGAAACTACATATATGCTCTTCTTAAACATATCTGCACCTGGGTTTTCAATATACATACCAGTTAAAGCTGGAATTCCTAGTTCATTTTGAACTGCTTCAGTAATTGTACCAGCAGCAACTCCATAACGACCAGCATTGAATGCAGGACCAGCTATGAATAAATCTGGATTGTATTTCTTAACCATTTCTAAAACTTCTGCTTTAGCTTGGTCCATATTTTCACCAAAATAGCTATCACCACAAATAATAGTAGCAACTATTTCAGCTTCACCGTTAAAACCAGCATTTAATGCTAAACCAGGTCCGATTTTTTCTTCTCTAACTTCTGGTTTATAATCTGCCTTTTCTTCTCCACCTATTCCAGCAAAGAATTGGTTTATATAGTGAACTACTCTTAATTTTTCCACACTAATCACCTCTCTATCATATATTTATATATGATTTTATCTTAATTACAAATTATAATGAATTTCTAATTTCACTTACAGCTTCAATTATAGCATCACAGTCAAGAACCATTTCCATCATACCAATTTGGTCATCATAAACTGATTCATCAACTTCTGCTTTAAATTCAGGTTCAACTGCGTGATATACTTTAAGTCCTAACTGAACTCCTGCTAATGGACCTGCGAAAGTTGGGTCACCTGTTGTAACAGTTTCTGCAGCTAATGCTGCTGATTCTGCTTCAGACGCTCCTAAAAGAACTACACAGTTTTCTACTCCGTATTTTTCTGCTAATTCTTTTACCCTTCTTTGATTTTCTAAGTCCATTGCTCCTGCTGCAGTTCAGACAAAACATTCAGTTGCTGAAAATACTATTTCTGCAGGAGTTGTAGCGACACATTCTTCTATAGCTGGTCCTGGTATACCATCTCTATCGCCGATTATGATTACTTTTGTATTTTCTGTAAAAAGTGCCATATCGCTTACACATCCTTTCTTTATTTTTATTTTCGTTTAATTTTATATAATATTCCGTTTTTATTAATGGATTTTTAATAGCCAGTAGCTGATAATCTATTAAATCCTAATTCGTTAGTTGCTCCAGTAATTGCTTGTAATTCTACCATGATTGATCCATCTTCTCTTAATGATCCATCAAATCCACCAGCAATAATGTCAACATAATCTAAAGTTCCGATAACTTTATCCATCTTAGGTAATACGATAGTTTCGTTAGCGTTACCACCAGTTACTACTGCGTTTGCAGCTACGTCAGCGTCAGCTAATGATTGGCTGGCACCATCTCTACCTGCATATTCGTCAGTGATTATAACAGTCTTAACACCTTTACCTTCGATTTTCTTACAGTTCATAATTAAGTCTGTATCTGGGTTACCGAATCCTTCTTGTGATACGATAGCTCCATCAAGATTTAAAAATTCACATAATTTAGCAGTCCAATTTGATGATCTTTCTTTATCTGCTAAATATACATTTTCATTAGTGATAATAACACCAACGAAGTTAATTTCTTTTCCGTGTTGTTCATACATTGCTCTAACAACAGGGTTATTTAAGTGATGATATGTTGTATTCTTATCACATGAAGATACACAGTTACCACTTAAGATAGCTCCATCCATCAATTCAGTTGGATATAATAAAGTTGGAACTATTTGTTTTGCATCTACACCATAAACATATGTATCGTGTAATAATCCTTGAGATTGTAACATTTGTACATAAGCTACTTTTGGTAAATGTTTTAATTCTTCAGCTTGTTCAAATAATGGTTTAGTTTCAAATACTTCTACTTCATCTGGTTCAACTTCTTTACCAGCTAATCCAAGATAAGTAGCAGCTTTTAATCCTGCCATTCTAACAGCTTTTTCATAAGCATGAGTAGCAACTCCTTCAGCTGGTTCCACTATTAAAACTATATTATTAGTTTTTGAAAATGGTGTATATTCAGCTCCAGGTCCTTGCATATCAACAATACCTTCTTGGAAACCTACTATTTTACCAACTGTCATTACTGCTGCTCCCTTAAGAACATGAGTTCTTCCTGAACCAACTACATCAACTTTTGAAATCATTCCAGGGAATACTCCGCCTGCTCCGTTAACCTTTACTCTTGGTTCTACTACATCCTTAATTGGAGTAATTCTTACACTTTCACCTGGTTTTTGCAAGATCTACGTCTACTGATTTTTAAGTGTTCATCATCCATTAAATGAGCTATTAGCTCTTCTTTATTAATGTATAAAACACCTTTGTCAACTTTTTGTTTCTGAACAAAAATTTAACATCGTTAATTAAGATTTTTCCTAATTCTAGACGCATATACTCACCTCCTTAAAAATTTATATATTTAATCCTTTCGGAATTAAATTCAATTAACTTAAGCTTTCAACATATTTTCTTGCATTTATTGCAGCAATCGCACCATCATTAACTGCCGTAACAACTTGTCTTAGCTCTTTAACTCTAACATCTCCGGCAACAAAAACACCTTCAACACTAGTTTTCATTGTTTCATCTGATACTATATAGTTTCTATCAGTACCAATTATACCATTAAATATTGTGCTTTCAGGAATATATCCAACGAAGATAAATACACCAAATATCATATCTCCTCTCTTGGAACAATTTTAGTTTTTCTCCAGTTTTATTATTTACAATATTCATAGCACTTAATAAACCTGTTCCTTCAAAACTTTCAACTTCTACATTCCACATAATTTTTAATTTTTCACATTTCATTGCTTTTTCTTCTATTGATTTTGCTACAGATAACTTATCTTTTCTAACTAATAAAGTAACAGTTCTACCAAATTTAGTTAGATACATAGCTTCTTCAACAGCAGCTTCCCCAGATCCAACAACATATATGTCTAAATCTTGAAAAAATGGTGCATCACAAGTAGCACAATAAGCAATTCCTTTACCAGTAAATTCTTTTTCTCCTGGTACTTCTAATAATCTCGGATTAGATCCAGTGGCTATAATAACTGATTTTGCTTCATAAGTAGTATTTTCACCGTAAACAATCTTAGTTGTTCCAGAAAAATCTACATTTACTACAGTATCTGTTATAAATTCAGCTCCAAATGATTTAGCCTGTTTTACCATTCTTTCAATTAATTCTGGACCAGTTGGAACATCTTCAGCACCTGGATAGTTAGCAATCTCATCTGTCTTTGCTATTAAACCACCTGGTGTTCCTCTTTCTATTATTATTGTCTTCATACTAGCTCTAGCTGCATAGATACCTGCACTAATTCCAGCAGGACCAGCGCCAATTATAATACAATCGTACATAGCTTACCTCCATTTTACAGTATAAAAATAACAAACTGCAATGAAATCACATCCGTTTATTATTATATATTATGTTTACCCAATTGTAAAGCATTTTTTTGTCAAAATCATAATAAAACTTTTTATAACTTTAAGTATTTGTATACAAAAATAACAATCTTTTACAATTCTTTTTCCTAATGTGTAATTTGCAATATTTAAACAATGGTCAGCGATTCTCTCAAAAATTAGATAATATATCTAAAAATTTAACGCCTGCATTTGTATCACATATACCCTTGTTAATTCTATCCATATGATTTCTTCTATAAGTTTCTTCTAAAATATCTACTTCTTCTTCTATAGGAATACACTTTTTAGCTAATTCAAGATTATTATCCTTATATGCATTTGTTGTATCTACAATAATTTTTCATAACATCTGATGATATTTTTTTCATATTCATCAAAAGGCAGTTTTACTAAATACTGAGTTTTCTTCTTTTTATTTCTTGTATCAACTCTATTATATTCTCACAGTGATCTCCAATTCTCTCATAATCATTTATTGCATACATCATAACAAAAACTTTATGTTGTTCATCATCAGACAAATTTTTATCAGATAATGGTACTAAATAGTCAATAATTTCCTTTTCTAAACCATTTATTACTTTTCCCTTTCAAGTACAAATTCTATGTTTTTACTGCTTTTTGTTTTAAAAGACTCAATAGTTTTTTTCTAATGATTCAATTACTATTTCACCCATTCTAGCTACTTCTTTTTGTGCTTGAATGATGGCTATACTTAGTGTTTCAAAAATTCTTTTTATCCAAATGTTCTGAGTAACGTTCTTCAACTATATCATCGCCTTTAATAACCCATTGAGATATTTTTACTAATAAACTAGAAAATGGTAATTGAATAAAAACATTTATTATGTTGAAAAAGTGTATGTGCATTCGCAATTTGCCTTTTGAACATTTCAGGTGAAATGTATTCTACCAAATATTGAACTGGAACTCAGTATTGTCATAAATATGATAGTTCCAATCAAATTAAATAGAAAGTGAATAAATGCAGCTCTTTTAGCATTTTTACTAGCTCCAACACTCGAAATCATAGCAGTAGTTGTTGTACCAATATTATCTCCAAATAATATTCCAAATGCTTGGTTTATATTAATAGCTCCTTGCATTCCTAATGCTTCTAATAAACCAATTGATGCTGAAGAAGATTGTAAAACAGTTGTTAACAATAGACCAGCTAATACACCAATAAATGGATTGTTTAATTTGACTAGTATATTTTTAAACCATTCTTCTTGAGCTAACGGAGCCAATCCATTAGTCATTATAGACATTCCTAAAAATAAAATACCAAATCCTATAAGAATCTCTGCAATATCTTTTTTTCTGTCACTTTTGGCCTTCATCCACATAAACACTCCAATAGCAATAACTAAAGGGGCATATTTTGAAATATCAAAAGCTATAATTTGAGCAGTTATTGTTGTACCAACATTAGCTCCAATGATTATTCCAACAGATTGTGCTAAAGTCATAAATCCAGCATTTACAAAACCTATTGTCATTATTGTAGTCGCTGAACTAGATTGAATAATCATAGTAACAAAAATACCAACTAATACAGCATAAATTTTATTCTTTGTTACAGCGGCAATTATTCCTTTCAATTTTTCACCACAGGATTTTTGTAATCCAGCTCCCATTAGGTTCATTCCATAAAGAAATAATCCTAATCCACCTAAAACAGAAATAAAAATAGACATACTTCCTCCAAAAATCATTATACGTAATCAAAATATTAGCTCATATATTCTATATAAATATCTAACTAATAGTATATCATAAAATACATTAAAAAAATTTATTTATTTTACACTATATTATAATTTTTTTATATGAAAATAATGAGCTATTATAATTATACTATTTTTTTATTAATATTATAGAAAAGCTGATAAACCTAAAAAATTTAGAATTTTCTCCTAATCTATCTTCAATTCTTAATAATTGATTATACTTGCAGATTCTATCTGTTCTTGAGGCAGAACCAGTTTTAATTTGTCCGGAATTTACTGCAACAGCTAAATCGGCAATTGTTGTATCTTCAGTTTCTCCTGATCTATGTGATATAACACAAGTATATCCATTAGTTTTTAGCTAATTCTATCGCATCTAATGTTTCAGTAATTGTTCCAATTTGATTTAATTTAATTAAGATTGAATTAGCAATTCCTTTATTAATTCCCAAATTTAGTCTGGAATAATTAGTAACAAATAAATCATCTCCTACTAGTTGAACTTTATTACCTAGTTTTTCAGTTAAAAGTTTCCAACCATCCCAATCATCTTCTGATAATCCATCTTCAATTGATATTATTGGATATTTGTTAACTAAATTTGAATAATAATTTACTAATTCTTCAGAGTATAAACTTTTCCTTCACCCTTAAAATTATATTTTTCCATTTTCATACATTTCACTTGATGCTACATCTAAAGCTAAAAAAATATCTTTACCTGGAACATATCCTGCTTTTTCAATTGCTTCCATGATAGTTTGTAAAGCTTCTTCATTAGAACTTAAATTTGGAGCAAATCCTCCTTCATCGCCAACAGCAGTATTATATCCCTTAGATTTTAGTACAGTTTTTAAATTATGAAAAAAACTTCCGTACCCATTCTAAGCGCTTCTTTAAAAAGAAACAGCACCTGCTGGCATAACCATAAATTCTTGAATATCTACATTATTATCTGCATGTTCTCCACCATTTAAAATATTCATCATTGGAACTGGTAAAGTTTTAGCATTTACACCACCAATATATTCGTAAAAGTGGAGTGTCGGATTCAATCGATGCAGCTCTAGCAACAGCCATAGAAACACCCAAAATTGCATTTGCACCTAAATTTGACTTATTATCTGTTCCATCTATTTGAATTAAAGCTCTGTCTATTCCAACTTGGTCAAACACATCGAAACCTATCAATTCATCTGCTATTTTTTCATTTACATTATTAACTGCATTAAGTGTTCCTTTTCCTAAATATCTTGCTTTATCACCATCTCTTAATTCAACAGCTTCATGGACACCTGTAGATGCACCAGAAGGAACTATAGCAGTTCCAACTATTCCATTTTCAGTTGTTACTTCAACCTCAACAGTAGGATTTCCTCTTGAGTCTAAAAACTTCTCTTGCGTAAATTTCAACTATTAAGCTCATAATATTCTCCTTATATTTTATAATTTATTAATTCACAAAAAAACTTGTGCTTTCTAAACAAGCACCACCAACTAACGCGCCATCAATATTTTTCTTTTTGCATTAGGTCTTTTATATTATTTGGTTTAACACTTCCGCCATATTGAATTCTTACTTTAAAAGATATTTCACCATAAATATCTTTCAATATTTCTCTTATAAATTTTATCATATCTTCTGCATCTTCAGAAGACGCTGTTAAACCAGTACCGATTGCCCAAATAGGTTCATAAGCTATTATTACTTTTTCAATTTCACTTTTACTAACTCCAAACAATGAATTATTTATTTGTCTTTTAACAACATCTTTTTCAGCACCTGAATTTCTTTCTTCAAGAGATTCTCCACAGCATAATATCGGAATTAAATTATTTTGTAATGCCGCTTTTTACTTTTTTTATTAATCATGTCATCAGTTTCATTAAAAATTGTTCTTCTTTTCTGAATGACCTAAAATCACATAAGATACGCCACAACTTTTAAGCATAATCGGAGAAATTTCACCTGTATAGCTCCACTATTTTCGTAAAAACATATTTTGTACACCTAACCCTATACCCGTTCCATCTATTAATTTTTAATTTCAGTAACATATATATAAAGGTACACAGACAACTTTTTCAACACTATTATCTAGTTTTTGTGATAAGATGTTACTAATTAGTATTTTTGCTTCATCCAATGTTTTATTCATCTTCCAATTTCCAATAATAATAGGTTTTCTCATACTACCTCCAATTATTTATTATCTATTGCATCAATTCCTGGTAAAATTTTTCCTTCTAGAAATTCTAATGATGCACCACCACCAGTTGAAATATGTGTTATTTTATCTTTAAATCCTGATTTTTCAGCAGCAGATGCACTATCTCCACCACCAATTATACTTATAGAATCAGTTTCAGCTATAGCCTTTGCAATCTCAAATGTACCTTTTGCAAAATTTGGCATTTCAAATACTCCCCATTGGACCATTCCAAACCACTGTTTTTGCTTTTTTAATTTCATCTGAGAATAGCTCAACAGTTTTATATCCTATATCAAGACCCATATAATCTTCTTCAATTGAATCTATAGTAACAGTTTTGAAATCAGAATCATTTGAAAATTCTTTACTTACAACTACATCTACTGGCAATAACATATTAACATTTTTACTTTTTAGCTTTTTCATATAAATCTTTTTGCTAAATCAATTTTATCTTCTTCTAATAAGCTTTTTACCAACTGAGTATCCTAAAGGATTTTTAAGAATGTAAATGCCATTCCTCCTCCGATTATAATACTGTCTACTTTTTTTCAATCAAGTTTTCAATTACAGTAATTTTATCAGATACTTTTTGCACCACCTAAAATTGCTACAAAGGTCTTTCCGGATTAGAAAGAGCTTTTTCCCATAATAGAAATCTCTTTTTCAACCAAAAATCCAACTGCAGATGGTAAAAAATTTACATAGTCCAACATTTGAACAATGAGCTCTGTGACTAGTTCCAAAAGCGTCATTTATATAAATATCTCCAGAGAAGATAATTCTTTTGAAAAAAATTATCTATATTTTTTAGTTTCCTCTGGTCTAAATCTAGTATTTTCTAGTAATGCAACTTCTCCATCTTGTAAAATTTAATACTTTATTTTTACATTATCATCAACAACTAAATCACTTTGTAAAAATTTTACTTCTTTATTTAAAAAGCCTGAGACAATTCCTTAGCAACTGGTTCTAAAGAAAACTCTTTTTAGCTTCTCCTTTTTGGTCTTCCAAAGATGAGATAATAAAATAACTTTAGCTTTGTTTTCAATTAAATAATTTTATAGTTGGTAAAGCAGCTAAGATTCTAGCATTATCAGTAATTTTACCAACTTCAGACTTTGACATTGGAACATTAAAGTCAACTCTTACAATAACTCTTTTTGAGGTAACATCTAAATCTGTAATAACATTTTTATTCATAATTACTCCTTACTATACAATATGAGGTGAAAATCTTCACCCTCATATTATTATATGACAATAAGATTTCAACACATATCTTAAATTACTTATAATTTATTTTTGAAATTCTTATCTATTAATTATTTAGAAAGATTAACTAAATACTGGAACGTACGAATTAAATTTGCAGTATATGACATTTCATTATCATACCAAGCAACTGTTTTAACTAGTTGTTTACCATCAACTTCAACTATTCTAGTTTGTGTTGCATCAAATAAAGAACCATATTTTATTCCAATTACATCAGTTGAAACAATTGGATCTTCAGTATATCCAAATGATTCGCTTGATGCTTCTTTCATTGCATTATTAATTTCTTCAACAGTAACAGTTTTTTCTAAAACAGTTACTAATTCAGTTAATGAACCTGTCGCAACAGGTACTCTTTGAGCAGAGCCATCTAATTTTCCTTTTAATTCAGGTATAACTAAGCCAATAGCTTTTGCTGCTCCTGTAGTATTTGGAACAATATTTATAGCAGCTGATCTAGCTCTTCTCATATCACCTTTTCTATGTGGAGCATCTAATGTGTTTTGATCTCCAGTATAAGCATGTATAGTAGTCATTATACCTTGAACTATACCAAATTTATCTTGCAATACTTTTGCCATAGGAGCTAAACAATTTGTTGTACAAGAAGCTCCAGATAAAATTTGTTCACTTCCATCAAGAATATCATGATTTACTCCATAAACTACAGTTTTCATATCACCTTTTCCAGGAGCAGAAATTATTACTCTTTTTGCACCCGCATCAATGTGTAATTGAGCTTTTTCTTTTGCAACAAAGAATCCTGTACATTCTAACACAACATCAATATCTAATTCTTTCCAAGGTAAATTTTTAGGATCTGCATCAGAAAAGACTTTAACTTCTTTTCCATCGATAGAAAAACATCCTTCTTTAACTATAACTTCTTTTTCAAAACGTCCTTGAGTTGAATCATATTTAAGTAAATGTGCTAACATATTTGCATCTGTCAAATCATTAATTGCTACAACATCTACTCCTTCTAATTCATGCATTAATCTAAATGCTAATCTACCAATTCTACCAAATCCATTAATCGCAACTTTCATTTCGATTCCTCCTTATAATTTTTATAAAAAGCTTTCGCTTATAATATAGCTAAAAATCTGTTTTGCTGTATCTCTATCTGTTATAAGAGTCATATCTTTTCTAATATTGCAGATAGAAATAATTGCCTTATACTTTTCCCCGTATCCAGCTATCGCAATAACATCATTAATTTTTAAATATTGTTCCATATCCAACCCTATTGTATTTGAACTATAAACAATATTTCCATTAATATCAAAGTAATTTCCAAATGCCTCACTAACAGCATTCTTTTCATTAAAGTAAATTAATTTCAGATGATATTAAAGAACGTCTTTTTGCCATTGCATCCGCTCTTTCAATACCAAAAAATTAAAACGTTAATCTTATCTAAATATTCAATGAGTGTCTTTACTTCTTCTAAATCCTTTAATCTATCAAACGTTAATTCATCTAAATAATCAGGTAAAAAGTTCCAAAAAACTTCGCTTTTAATTTTTGATAAATTATTTTGCAACAACGTTTGATTGACACTCTAATCCATTTCCCAAAACTACCTCTTGCTGGGAATTACAGATATTTCATTATAATATTTCTTTTACACTCATAGTATCAACAAAAGATTTAACAGTTGTCCCCCTGAAATAGCAATAACATCTTTTTCAGATATAATATTTAAAAAAATATTCAGAAGCCACCTTAGCAAGTTGCTCCCTACCAAGAATCTCATCTTGATACAGAGTCACACACTAATACTTTTTATTCTAAGTTTTATTTTTTTAATTCTTCAGCAATAATATGATTTTCATTTAAATTATTAACTAAACCTCTGAGTTCTTGTAAAATAGATTCTCCAAGTTCAGTAATAAAAGTTCCTGATTTTATAACTTCAATAAATTTTTCATCTGAAAAATTCTAATTCATTTCTAACTATTCTTTCTCCTACTCCTAAATGGGAAGCAATATTTCTTCTACCAACTGGAGCATTTATAGAAATATATTCTAAGATTTTTGAATCTAAATATTAATTTTTTTCAATCAAATCAGGAGCAAATTTTTTACATATTCAATATCGTTCATTTTTGTCCCGTTACACCAATTTTTGTCCCTACTTTAAATATTTTATTAATTTTTACAATATCTACAATAAAATTATACTCCTATTTTATAAAAAATCAATAAATAATATACAAATAATTATTCATAAAGTGATTGATCTGTTAATATCAATGGTCCATCTTTTGTAATTACAAATGTATGCTCATATTGACAAGAAAGCCCACCATCTATAGTTCTAGCTGTCCATCCATCATCGTCAATAGTGCATCTCCAATCTCCCGTATTAATCATGGGCTCTACTGTTATTACCATACCTTCTACAAGTCTAACTCCCCTTGTAGATGTAATATAATGAGGAACTTGCGGATCTTCATGCATTTCTACACCTATACCATGTCCGCAAAAATCTCTAACGATAGAATAACCTTTTGGTTCAACAAAACTTTGTATAGCTTTTCCAATATCTACTATTCTATTTCCAATTACTGCAGCTTCAATTCCTTTATACATAGATTCCTTAGTAACATCCATAAGATTTTTTACTTCGTCAGATACTTCGCCAACTGCATAACTCCATGCACTATCAGCTAAGTATCCATCTAAATCGACAACCATATCAACAGTTATTAAATCACCAGATTTTAATATTTGTTTACTGGTGAGTCCATGACAAATTACATCATTAACCGAAGTACATGTTGCATATGGATAGCCATGATAACCTATTTGTTTTGGTTTTTGCTCCATTTTTAGCATAAAATCATGACAAAATTTATCTATATCTAAAGTAGTGATTCCTGGTTTAATAATATCTCTTAGCCCAATATGAATTTTTTTGAAATAATTTCACCAGCTTTTTCATCCCTTCAATTTCTTGTTTACTTTTTATTGTAATCATAATTATCCTCCATTTTATATATTGAAATACACTTTTAAATTTTTACAACAAAAAGACATACTGATAAGTATGCCTTTATATATTAATCTTCCAATTTTATATATGGTACTCCTGCAGAAGATGGTCCTTTAGACTTTCCTACAAAGAATATTAGTACTAACAACGTACTTATATATGGAACCATTGGTAAAATTGATTCAGGAATATTAATATTTAATCCAGGTAATAAATTGCTAATTCTTGAGCTGCACCAAAAATAAGCATGCTCCTAACACACCATAAGGTTTCCATTTACCAAAAATTACCGCTACTAATGCAATAAACCCATGACCTGAAATTAAGGATTGTGAAAAAGTTAGAAACAGTTGCTAAACTCATAGTAGCACCACCAAAAACCAGCTAGTAACCCAGAAATTACAACAGCAAAATATCTGTATAAATAAACATTAACATTTAATGTTTCTGCTGCTTTTTGGATGTTCTCCTACAGCTATTAATCTTAATCCAAATTTTGTTTTATATAAATAAATTGAAATTAAAACAACCAATCCTAGTGCTATATAAGTAGTTATATATTGACCTAGATTTTTGTCTATAAATTGTATACCTGTAAGGTTATCAAATATTTTTATCATTTTACCTTCACCATCAGCAACAGGTATTGTTTGTTTAGCTCCTTCAAATAAAAGTGAACAAATAAACAATGATACCCTGGTCCAATAAAATTTATAGCGATACCTGAAACTACTTGATCTGCTCCAAAAGTAATACATACAATTGCATGAATAAGTGCAACTAAAGCAGCAACAATACCACCTGCTATAAATCCTAATAAAGCGCTCTTTGTAAAATATCCTACAGTGGCTCCAGCAAATGCTCCTATTGTCATCATTCCTTCCAAACCAATATTTGTAACACCTGCTTTTTCAGTAAACATTCCACCTAAAGCAGTAAATAATAACTGGAGTTGCAAATAATAATGTATCAGAAATAAATAAAGCTATTGTTGAAAAAATTCATTATTTTTACCTCCAACTCTTTTAAATTTACTTGAAATAATTTTTTTATAACTAAAGGCATTGAAATAAATAATACAATAATACCTATTATAATTTGAACTATTTCGTATGGAACTCCTAATAATTGTTGAACTCTAAATCCACCTCTTTTTATTACACTAAAGAAAAAAATCCGGAGAATATAGAACCAATAGGATGGCTATTTGCTAAAAGTGCCACAGACATTGCATCAAACCCATTGCCTTCTGCTACAGTTAGTCTTGCAACATTTCCGGCAAAATCCTAAAACTTTAACCGCACCAGCAATAGAACACAACGCTCCTGAAAGACCCATTGATAATATTAAATTACTTCCAACATTAATTCCACCAAATTCAGCTGCATTCGGATTTAACCCAACTGCTTTTTAATTCATATCCTTTTGAAGTCCTATTTAATAAATAATAAACTAAAAACGCTAAAATAATAGCTAAAAATAATACCAAAATTTATATCAGCAGAAAAGAAATCTTTTACAAAAGGAATAGAAGACTCTTTTAATCCTTGAAATATTTTAATACTAGCAGTTGATTGTATATCTTTTGATGTTTGACCTGTTTCATTATAAAATTTTCCAAAAGTAACTACTAAATTTGAAAAATATAATGCTATCCAGTTCAACATTATTGTAGTTATTACTTCATGAACACCATATTTTGATTTAATCCACCCTGCAAATCCACCCCATGCCATACCAGCTAGTGCAGCTAAAATAATACAAACTATAGGATGTATAATTGGTGGTAATTTTTAAAAAGTATCCGAAGAACGCAGCAGTTAAAGATCCAATAATAAAACTGCCCTTCTGCTCCTATATTAAACGCACCGGTTTTAAAATGCTAGTGATACACCAATACTACCAATAATTAATGGAACTGCGTCTACTAGAGTTCTAGCAAAAATTTCGGTCTAGAAAAAGTAGTCTCTATCATTATTTTTATAATAATTAATAGGATTAAATCCCGCTATTGATATAACTATAGAACCTACAACAAAACCTATTAATACTGAAAGTAAAAGCATTAATATCTTTTTCTACTCTTCATTATTAATAACACCTCCTGCCATCATAAGTCCTAATTCTTTATCATTTGCATCCTTTTGATGCCTTTTCACCAACAATTTTTCCTTTATAAATTACAGCTATTCTATCAGATAAGTCCATAACTTCATCTAATTCAAAAAGAAATCAACAATACTGCTTTTTCCTTTATCCCTTTGTTCTACTATATATTTGTGAATAATCTCAATAGCTCCAACATCAAGGCCTCTTGTTGGTTGTGCAGCTATTAGTAAATCTAGGGTTGTTATCTATTTCTCTAGCTAAAATAACTTTTTGTTGATTACCACCGGATAGTCCTCTAGCAGTTGCATGTACATCATTTGGTCTTATGTCAAATTTATCAATCATTTTTTTGAGTATATGACTCTATTTCTTTAAAAATTTAAAATTCCTTTTTGAAAAAGGAGCCTTACCTCTTTTTCTAATATCATATTTTCTGAAAACTGAAAAAATCTAAAAACTAAACCATGCTTATGTCTATCTTCAGGAATTGTGCTTATACCACTTTCAATAATTTCATAAACTGATTTATTTGTAATATCTTTTACCTAAAAATAGAAATACTTCCAGATTCTACTTTTTCTTAGACCTGTAATAGCTTCTATCAATTCTGATTGTCCGTTACCATCGACCCCAGCGATACCTAATATTTCACCTTTTCTAACATTAATACTTAATCCATTCAATACTGGTAAATCTCTATTATTAAGAACGTTAATATCTTTAACGTCTAGAACTACTTCTCCTACTTCATTTTCTTTTTATTAACACTAAAGTTTACTTCTCTACCTACCATTTTTCAGCAAGCTCTTTTTGAGATGACTCTAGCAACTGTTACTTTATCAATAAACTTACCGCGACGAATAATTGTACAATAGTCTGCCATTTTTAATTTCATCAAGTTTGTGTGTAATAATTATTATAGATTTGCCTTCATTTTTAAAATTATTACATATATTAATAAATTCATCAATTTCTTGAGGAGTAAGAACAGCTGTTGGTTCATCAAATATTATAATTTCAGCTCCTTTATACAAAGCTTTTAAAATCTCAACTTTTTTGTTGGGAACCTACAGTTATATCTTGTATTTTTAGAATCTAAATCAATACTAAAACCATATTTTTCAATAATTGAAAGAACTTTCTTTCTAGATTTTTTTCAAGATCAATAAATAGTCCCTTAGTATCTTCAGTTCCCAAAACTATATTTTGAATAACACTAAATGGTTCTATAAGCATAAAATGTTGATGAACCATTCCTATTCCACTTTCTACCGCTATTTTTGGCGTCATGTGTGTATATTTATTAGAATTAATATATATTTCTCCTGAATTTGGTGAATACAAACCATAAAGAATATTCATTAGAGTAGTTTTTACCAGCACCATTTTTCTCCTAATAGAGCGTGAATTTCTCCTTTTTTAATTCGAAATTCACTTCATCTAAAACTTTATTTTTCCAAAAAAATTTTAGTAATGCCTTTCATAACTACAATACTGTTATTTGTTTTGTTATCAGACAAGTCAAACCCTCCTAAAAATAGAATTTATTTTTCTCATTACTCAATATTATACAATAAAAAGTAGTTTTAATACAAGAAATATAACCTATTAATAAGTAATTATATTCTTGTTTTTAAATTGTTAGTCGAAAAATACAGATCCTCTACAAAAACCATTTATATTAATAATACAATTATCTGAAGTTTCATTAATTATAATCTTTTCTAAAGTCTTAAATTTATCTACTGATAGATTGATAATTACCTTATCTAAATACTCAATATTTAAAAAATTTCCAAATCAAATTTTTAAAAATTTTCTATTTTTCCCCAATAAATATAATCTATAACTATATTAATATCATAAAATACTTCTTTTTAACAATTTTTGCTTCTTCTAAAGCACCTACTACAGATTTTGTATAGCTCTTACCAATCCTCCAGCTCTAGTAAGATTCCTCCGAAATATCTTGTGGATATTACTAAACAATTAGTCAAATCTTTTTCTTAAAACTTCTAACATTGGAATTCCAGCAGTTCCAGATGGTTCACCATCATCTGAATATTTTTGTATTAATTTATCCTCTCCAATGATATAGAGCAAAACAATTATGTGTTGCATCATGATATTTTTCTCTAATTTCTAAAATATGCTTTTCTGCTTCATCAACAGTTTCAACATAAAAAGCATGTCCGATAAATTCAGATTTATTAATAACAAAACTATACGAACTATTACAGTGAATACTTAAGAAACTTTCATTACTCTTCATTTATTTCATATCCTTTATATTTATTATAATCATCAGACTTTAATAATATTTTTAACAAAGTACCATTTTCTTTATATTCAACAAATTCAGGAATATAATCATTCATTATAGTACTTATTATACTTTGCTTATCATATGGTATTAAAAGTTTTGTTTGAATTAAAGAAGAAAAATAAATGTTTTTCAACTTCTTTTTAAAAAGTAAAACTTATATCAAAGTCATTTTTAGCACTTATAAATATTTTTATTTTTCAATATTTGAATAATGCAGTTTAATATCTTCATTAAGTAATTTATCAACTTTATTAAAAACATAAATAATATTTTTATCTTCACAATTAAGCTTTTTATCATTTCATTAGTTATACTAATTTGATCATCAACATTAATATTTGAAATATCTATTACATGTAAAATTAAATCTGAGTATTTAATTTCTTCTAACGTTCCTTTGAAACTTTCCACCAAATTATGAGGTATATTCGATACAAATCCTACAGTATCAACATACATAACTTTTTGACCCATTAATTAAATAGCCTTCTCTTACATATGTATCCAATGTTGCAAATAGCATATCTTTAACAAAAACCTCTTTTTATTTCTGAACTTTCATCTTTTTCCAAATGATATTAATTTATTTATTAATGTTGATTTTTCCAGCATTTGTATATCCAACTAATGATATAATTGGATCTTTAGAATTAATTCTTTTTCTAATCTCATTTCTATTTTTTCAATTTCTTTAAGTTGTAATGTTATATTAGCTATTTCTCTATTAATAGTTCTTCTATCTAATTCTATTTGTTGTTCTCCAATACCTTTACCACCAATTCCACCTTGTTGTCTTGAAAATCCACTTCTAAGTGCAGATAATCTAGGTAAAGTATATTTTTAGTTTTGCAAGTTTTACTTGAAGTTTAGCTTCTTTTGTTCTTGCTCTTTCACTGAATATATCTAATATTAAATTAGTTCTATCAATGACTCTAACTCCAATAACCTCTTCGAGATTTTTACCTGTGATCCTGTTAGTTCATTATTAAATACAACAATTTCTGCCTCTAGCTTTTCACAATATTCTTTTATTTCATCAACTTTTCCTCTTCCAACATAATAAGCTTTTATCTATATAAGATTTATTTTTGAGTTAAATTTAAAACTACTTCACCATCTAGAGCTTCTACTAATTTTTCCAAGCTCATAAACTTTATCATATAAAGTTTTTCATCCATATCTATATTTACAGTAACCGTAACAACTTTTTGATTCATAAAATCTCCTTAAACTATATTGTTTTTAATTGTATCATAAAACTAGGTATAAAACAAATAAAAAGATATGTAATCTTTACATATCTTTTTAAAAATAAAAATAAATCTTCAAAAATTTTTCTCCAAAGCAATGCATAATACAAGGGCTAATTTTTGCAGTTGGATTAAATTGTCCAGTTTCAATAGAACTTATTGTGTTCTAGACACTCCAACTAAATCAGCTAATTTTTGCTGAGAAAATCCCTTTTTCAATTCTAACTGTTTTTAAATTATTTTTAAAATCAACTCTTCAATCATAAAAACCTCATATTTCTATAAAAATATCTCCATACAGATATAACTATAATTATAATAAAAATATACTAATTATAAGATTTAATATTTTTATTAAATTTATATCTAGTAAGCATTTGGACAGTTAAGCCAGAAAAAAGGAGGAATGAAAATAAATATTTAGTTGGATTTAAATAAGTATAAAACTTTTCTAGTACTGAAAAAGTAATATATAAAAATAATTAATATTATTTTTAAACATAAATATGCATTTTCATTTTCAACGCGAGAATTATATACATTCATCTCATCAAATATACAATTATCCTTTTTATTTTCCAGTATTTCCTCTCTATTCATAAAATTCTCCTTATACCAAGTTTTATTGTCAATAATATTATACTATTGACAAGTATACTTAGTCAATGGTTTTTAAAAAAATACACCTTAATCGGTGTATTATAATTAAAATATTCTACAATCTGTATTAAAAAGAAAACTTCTCCAAATTTTTTATTCAATGCTGTCGATATTGTGAAACAAGTCTTATATCAGAATTAAACTTCCGTTTTTCAATCGAAACTACTATTTCTGGTGAAACACCTATTAAATTTGCTAATTCTCTTTGAGATAATTCTTTTTCAACTCTAAATTTTTCAACATTATTTTTAAAAGATAATTTGTTATTCATAAGCTCACCTCTTCAATAAAAACAATATCTATATATTAATTATTTAATATATTAATTTTATCATTAATAATTTTTAAAAGTCAATTATATTAAATCTTTTTGCTTTTTAAGTTAAGTATAATGATGAAATACCTATTAAAGATAGTAAAAATAATCTTTATAGTAATTTTAAATAAGAAATTTTATAATAAATAAATCTTAAAAATAATTATTATTTCACTAAAAAGGGAGATTTTCATCTCCCATAATAAACAAATTATTCTGCACTATATGGTAATAATGCAACTTGTCTTGCTTTTTTTAATTGCTGCTGTAATTTCTCTTTGTTGTTTAGCAGTAGCACCTGTCACTCTTCTAGGTAAGATTTTACCTCTTTCACTAATAAATTTTTTTAGAGTGTTTACATCTTTATAATCAAGTGGTTTACTGTTATCTGAGAAATATGCAACAACTTTTTCTAGGTCTAAATTTTCTTTTGCATATTTTTATCTCCTTTAATAATTAAAATGGAATTTTCTTCATCTGATGCATCTTGAAAAAGGTAAATCGAATCCATCATCCATTCCTGTATCAAATGAACCAAATCCTTGTGGCGTAGCAGATTTTTTTGAGCTTTATCTCCCCAGTCTATAAACTGAACCCTTTCAGCCCATACTTCTGTAACAAATCTTCTAGTTCCATCTTGTGCAGTGAAACTTCCTGATTGAAGTCTTCCTTGAGTTGCAACATTTCTACCTTTTTGTAAGTATCTTTGGCAATTTTCAGCTTGTTTACCCCAAACAACAATATTAATAAAATCTGCTGTTTGTTGTCCTTTTGCTTCTAATTCTTGTTTCTTATCTTTAGACATTCCTTTGTCTACTGCAATGAGTAAATCTAGCATAACTGCTACTAGATGTTTGAGTATATCTTAATTCTGGATCTTTAATTAATCTACCTATTAAAATTACACTATTCATAAAGTTCCTCCACTAAAGCTTCTTGCTTAACAACCATATATCTAATGATAGCATCAGATATTCTTGATCTTCTTTCTACTTCTGCAACTACTTCAACAGCAGCTTCAAAATTAACTATAATATAGTATCCTTCTTTAATATAGTTAATTTCATAAGCAAGTTTTCTATTTCCCCATTCATTAATTTCAGTAATAGTACCATTTGCTTCAATAGCTGCTTTGATTCTATCAAATGCTTGATTTCTTACTTCTTCCTCTAAATTTGGTTTGAAAATAAAAACTCCTTCGTATTTTTCTCATTATATTCACCTCCTTATGGTCTCTGGCTCTTGTTATCGAGCAAGGATTTACCGATATATTATATCATAAAATATATGTAAAGTTTTTAAATAAAAATCTACATATATTTTTATTATTTTTAAATTTTTCCAATATCTTTTTCTATATTGTTTAGTTTCAAAAAGATATTAATTCGATATTCTTATATACTTTATTCCTTATATCATCATAACTACTTCCAAGAGATGTTACTGATAGTACCCTCCACCATCAGTTAAAATATTATCTCCTTCTAATCTTGTATTATTATGATAAACATATATATCCTTATCAACTAAATCTATACCTGTAATTATTTTCCCTTTTTCATAAGCTTTAGGATAGCCTTTTTGAAGTTAAAATTACAGTTAAACATTTTTTTCTTTTTTTCCATTTTAAGTCTTCTTTGTTAAAGAGTGCCATCAATAGATTTTTTTCTATTGCTAATAATAAATCAGTTTCCATTCTAGGTAGTACTACTTCAGTTTCTGGATCTCCAAATCTTACATTGAATTCTAAAACTTTTTGCTTCATCATCAATCATGAATCCTATAAATAAAATACCAGAATATTCTAATTTTTCATTTTTAAACCATAAGATATTTTTAAGAGTTTTATCTACTTTTAATTTTAATTCATCAGTAAATAACTCACTTGGGGAATAGCAACCTACACCTCCAGTGTTCTCACCTTCATCATTATCAAAAAATTCTTTTGTAGTCCCTTGCACTCTCCATAGGTATTAAATTTCCTTTAGATACAAAAGCAAAGTAATGAAGCTTCTTTACCTTTTAAAAAATTCTTCAATTACAACAGTTGTACCCTCATCGCCAAAAACTTTTTCTTCAAAAAGTTCTTTAAAAGTAATTTAATACTTCATTTTTGTATTACAAATTCTAACCCCTTTACCGGCGCACAGACCATCAGCCTTAACTACAATAGGATATGAAAATCTCTCTATGGCCTTTAATCCTTCATCCATTGTTCTAATAGTTTCATATTTAGCAGTTGGAACTTCATATTTTTCATAAATTCTTTTGCAAAATCTTTACTGCCTTCTAGCCTTGCACTTTTTTTATCAGCACCAAAAACCTTAATATTACTATTATTAAATAGATCAACTATACCATCACAAAGTGGAGCTTCTGGTCCTACAACTACAAGATCAATATTATTGGTATTTGAAAAATTCAAATATTTCCTCATTAGACTTTTAAATCAATATTTTTTTGCATATCTCAAAGTACCAGCGTTACCTTTTGAGCAATATAATTCAGTACATTTTTACTTTCAGATATCTTTTTACAGATAGCATCCTCTCTACCTCCATTACCAATAACTAAAACTTTCATATACTCCTCCTAATGTCTAAAAATGTCTTGTTGATGTAAATACCATTTGCTATACCATATTCATCACATAATTTTATTACATTTTCATCTTTTTATTGATCCTCCTGGTTGAATTACTGCTTTTATCCCATTCTCTCTTAATAATTCAACTGTATCCTCAAAGAAAAATGCATCTGATGCCAATACTGCATCTTTTTAGATTATCTTTTGCTCTTTCTAGTCCTTCTTCTACAGCCCATGAGCGTCTAACTTCTCCCTGTCCAATTCCAATAGTTGCATTATTTTTTTAACAATAACAATTCCATTAGATGCAACTGATTTACATGCCTTAAATCCAAAAAATTAGATTTTTTAATTCTTCTTCAGATGGTTTTTCTCTTAGTAACGAATTTTAATTCTTCAGTAAATAAAGTATTATCATAGTCTTGAACTACAATGCCATTTTAATACTTCTTTTTGATAATATATTTGGAATTTTAAATTCAGATATATTAGAAACTTCAATTAATCTAATATTTTTTTCTTCTGAGTTAATATTTCAATAGCATCTTTAGAAAATTTATTTTGCAATTACAATTTCAACAAAAAGTTGTTTATTTTTCAGCTATACATTTTGTTACTTCTCTATTTAATGCAATAATTCCTCCAAAAATAGAAATAGAATCACATGCATAAGCCTTATCATAAGCTTCATCAATATTTTCACCAATTGCCAGGCCACAAGGATTATTATGTTTTAACAGCGACTACACATGGTTCATCAAATTCTTTAACAATTTTTATTGCTGAATACATATCAGTTAAGTTGTTATAAGATAATTCCTTTCCATGTAATTGTTTTAAAAATCAGTTTTCTCCTCATCTTTAATATAAACTTTTTCATAAAAAGATGCTTTTTGATGTGGATTTTCTCCATATCTTAAATCTTCAACTTTTTATAAGTTGTTGTAAGTTTTTCTGGAAAATCAATATTTAACAAATCATTAAAATATGAAGAAATTAATGCGTCATAATAAGCAGTATAATTAAAGGCCTTACATGATAAATACAATCTAAAGTCCTTATCTAATTTATTATTCTTAAGTCGTTCTATAATTTCAGGATAATCTTTAGGATCAACAACAATTGAAACATCATTATAATTTTTTTAGCAGCAGCTCTAATCATAGAAGGTCCACCAATATCAATATTTTCAATTAAATTTTTCATGCGTATTATTTTCACTATTTAAAAACTTTTTCAAAGGGATATAGGTTATTTACAACCATATCTATTGAAGAAATTCAAGATTTTTTTACAGTTTCAACATGATTATTGTCATTACGTCTATATAAAAATACCTCCATGAATATAAGGATGTAGAGTTTTTACACGACCATTTAAAATTTCTTTGAAATTAGTTACTTCATCGACTTCTAAAACACTCAAACCACTTTCTTTTTAATATTTTATATGTTCCTCCAGTTGAAATTACTTCCCAACCTAATTTAACAAGTTCCTCTGCAAACTCTATAATGTTATCTTTTTTTCAAAAAGCACTTATTAATGCTCTTTTTGACATCTTATTCCTCCACAATGAATGCTCTATTTTCATTAAAAAAATAATTCTATTTTCACAAAAATGCTTTTATGGTATTTACAAGTATTATATGTTCAATTTTTAATACTTTTTTTGCTATAGTTTCATAGTCATCATTAATATTTACTGAAACAACATCTTGCATTATTATTGATCCAGTGTCTACATTTTCATCAACAAAAATGTGTTGTAGCTCCAGTAAATTTAACCCTGAATTTATCACTGCTTTATGAACATTTTCACCATAAAAACCATCTCCACAAAAGAAGGTATTAATGAAGGATGAATGTTAATTATTTGTTTTGAGTATTTTGAAACTATTTTTAGATAAAAATATTTAAATATCCTGCAAGAACAATTAAATCTATATTCTTTTTCAAAGCTCTTCTATTATTTTTTTCATCATAGTCTTCATCATTATTAAAAATTCTTTCTATTCAAATAAAAATGTATCAATTCCTTCATTTAAAAGCTCTTACAAGGCCATAAGCATTTTTTTCTATTCGAAAACTAACTTTATATTGCCATTAATATTTTTCTTTAATACCATCAATTATGAGCTTGTAAATTAGTTCCACTACCAGAAATAAATACAGCTATATTTACCATACTTTTACCTTCTCTCATTAATATTATTTACTTTTTCTTTCTAAAATATTTTTTTGTATATCTGTTAAAGAATTCATAAAATCTTCTTCATAATCAAATAATCCAGCAGGATAATCACCATTAAAGCAGTCCATGCATAAACCATTATAAGGATCATCAAATTTTAATCCTATCGAATCAACAAGTCCTTGTTCACTTAAATATCCTAAAGAATCTGCTCCAATTATCTCTTTTATTTCTGCTAAAGTTTTATTAGCAGCAATAAGTTCACTAGAAGTAGAAATATCAATTCCATAAAAACTAGGAAATGCAAACGGTGGTGATGCAATTCTAACATGTACTTCAGTAGCACCTGCATCTTTTAATAATTTGACAATTCTTTTACAAGTTGTTCCTCTAACAATTGAATCATCAACCATAACAACTCTTTTTCCATTAACCACACCTTTAACTGCTGATAATTTCATTCTTACACCTTGTTCTCTTAATTCTTGAGTTGGTTGAATAAAAGTTCTAGCTATATACTGATTCTTTATTAACCCCATTTCATAAGGCAAAACCACTTTCTTCAGCAAATCCACTAGCAGCAGATAGTGACGAATTAGGAACTCCAACAACAATATCGGCATTTGCAGGACACTCTCTTGCTAAAGTTCTACCGGTATTTTTTCTTGCTGTATGAACATTTACTCCTGCTATATTAGAGTCAGGTCTTGCAAAATAAACATATTCCATAGCTGCAATAGATATTCTATCAGGTGTTACATAACTTTCAATTCTTAATCCATTTTTATCAATTATTGCTAATTGACCAGCTTTAACATTACATACAAATTCAAAACCTATACTATCTATTGCACAAGTTTCACTTGCCATAACATAAGTACCATTTGTGTTTTTCCAATAACTAACGGTCTTAAAGAATTTGGATCTACTGCACCATATAATGTATCTTTAAGTAGAACTAAATAAGTAAAACCACCCTTAATTCTACTCAAGCTTTCCTTTAATTTATCTTCGAAACTATTTTTTTCACTTCTTCTAATTAAGTGAATTAAAACCTCTGTATCAGAAGATGAATGAAATATTGCACCTTGTTTTTCCAATTCAACTCTTAAACTTTTTAGCATTTACTAAATTCCCATTATGGCATATAGCTACACTCATATCATAAAAATCAAACAAAAAGGTTGTACATTTCTAACACTATTATCTCCTGCAGTTGCGTATCTAACATGACCTATTGCAGAAGTTCCCTCTAAATTATATAGTAACTCTTTATCCTTAAAAACTTCAGATACTAATCCTAGATTTCTATAGCTATATAATTTTTCTCCATCAGAGCTTATAATTCCTGCACCTTCTTGTCCTCTATGTTGTAAACTATGAAGTCCAAAAATAAGTTAATTTAGAAGCATCTTTGTGATTCCATACACCAAAAACTCCACATTCTTCATTAATTCCACGCACTTGTTATTCTCCTTAAAACTTCTTCATAAGCATCCATAACTGAACCCATATCTCTACGGAAACGGTCTTTATCAAGTTTATCCATTGTATTAATATCCCATAATCTACATGTATCAGGAGAAATTTCATCAGATAAAAATAATTTTTACCATCACTTGTTTTTTTCCAAATTCTATTTTAAAAATCAACTAATATTAACCCTAGCTTTCAAAAAAAGAATTCTTTTTAATAATTTATTAATTTTGGCAGTTTCGTTCTTTATATAAGATAGTTCTTCTTCAGTAACAATGCCTAATGCCAAAAGTATGGTCATCATTTATTAATGGATCGTTTAGTTCATCATTTTTATAACTTAATTCAAAAAACCGGTCTTTTTAATTTTAATCCTTCCTCCAAACCATATTTTTGCCATAGAACCAGCTACAATATTTCTAGTTATTACTTCTAAAGGGAATAATTTTTTTACATGTTTACAAATTTGATCAGTTTCATTCACTTTTCTTATAAAATGAGTTTCTATTCCGTTTTTCTAAATATTCAAATATGAGCGAAGTAATAGTGTTATTTAATATTCCTTTTTATCAAATTCTTCTTTTTTCTCCATTGAATGCGGTTGCACTATTCTTATAGTGTACATAAACTTCATCATTATTTTCACATTGATATAATTGCTTTTGCTTTTCCTTCATACAAAAGTTTCATTCTATTTATCTCCTTTAAAAATAATTTTACACCATTTTTTTAAAAATGTTTTTGTATATCTTTTATCATTCTATTTTTATACAATTCAGAACCATATCTTTCGCTATGACCCATTTTTCCTAAAAACTAAACCATCTTCACTTATCATTCCTTCAATTGCATATAAGGATCCATTTGGATTAAATTTACCATTTAAAGTAGCATTTCCATCAAAAATCACAATATTGAAATGCACATAAATGTTTGAATTTATCAATATTTTTACCAACTAATTTACCTTCCCCATGACTAAACATTATCTCATGTAAATCTCCAATTTTAAAAATCTTGAGTCCAAGGTGAATTTACATTTTGCAACTACGAGTTATTGCACTTGTTGAAATATGGTGATAACTATCATTTCTATATAATGTCAAATCATCATTAGATAATGCTTTTATTCTTCCATAAGGTATTAATCCTGACTTTATAAAGAGCTTGAAATCCATTACATATTCCAAGTATTAACTTTTTATCATCTAAATGTTTATGAATTGCATTTTTTTACCTTTTCATTTTTAAAAACATTTACTATAAACTTAGCGCTTCCATCTGGCTCATCTCCACTTGAGAAACCACCAGGAAACATAATAATATGACATTCTTTAATACTATCAACCAATTCTTCTATAGAATTTTCTATATCATTTTCTTTCTTATTTCTAAAAACAATTGTTTTTTTGTTTTTAGCACCAACATCTAAAAATGCTTTTTCTACATCATATTCGCAATTTGTGCCAGGAAATACAGGTATCAAAAACTTTAACATCGTCTACATATTCTTTAAAAATATAATTTTTGAATTTTCAATTTTGATATTCTCACAGTTTTTCCTATCTAAATTTTGATATAACGGATAAATTGTATTTAATTTTTTTAGTATATGAATCATATATTTCATTAAAGTAAAATCTATTTTATTAATATTAATATTTTTCGCTAACATATCCAATCTTTTCAAAAGGTAGCTCAAATCTAGATTCAACTACTATAGAAGCTGGATCAAAATTCAATATGTTATCTTTATTAACAGTAAATCCTAATCCATTACCTACAGCCATTTTTACTAATGAACTTACAATACTTCCTTCTTCTTGAACATATGCTGATACAACTTTTCCTTCAATTATATACTTATTAAGTAGTTCATAATTATCTAATGTATCTTTAATATTAGGATATCCTTTTTAAATCTTTTCTACAGGAATATAATATAAATAATTTCCAACTGATTTTAATTCTGGAGATATTACATTCTTAATTTTTAATAGGTGCACATGCAAAAAGAAATTAAAGTTTCAACAACATTTAATTCATTAAATGTTCCTGACATCTATCTTTTCCACCTATACTAGGACATCCTATCTCTTTTTGAGCATATATAGTACCTAGTAAACTTTGAGTAACTTTTCCCCATCATCTTTTCAAGTTTTTCAAAAATATTCTTGAAAAGAAAAATATAGACTACTTTTTCTCCACCAATAGCATAAATTTTAGCTACAGATTCTAAAACTGCATAAATCAGCAGATAAGAATGGAGAATAATATGAAATTTTAGGGATAAAACCATAACTTAAAAACAGTAGCAGTATCACTTGTTGAATGTACAGTTGGTAGTGCTTGAACACTTACTTGAACTGGAGTTAACTGATTTTTCCTGAAAAAGGCATTAAAACAGTTGTTGCACCTATTGATGCATCAAATTTTTGTGAAATACCTTTTTGACAAGTAACATTTAAATAAGATAATTCATTCAATACACTTTCCTTTGTAAAAACCTTATTTTCAAAAAGGATTATCTCCACTATTATCATATAATGTAGCTTTTTGAATGTTGTCTAACTCCACTTGTAGACAGAAAAATCTGCACTAAGGTCCATAACTTTTTCGTCGTAGTAATACATCTCAAGTCTTCTTCTATCAGTAATAATAGCAACTTTTGAATGTTCTATATTTTTCTTTTCACATTCTTTTTATGAAAAAAATCGTAATCACTTGGTGAAATTACTACAGCCATACGTTCTTGTGATTCACTAGTTGCAATTTCTGTAGGATTTAATCCATCATATTTTAATAATACCTTATCTAAATGAATTTCAATTCCTTCTGATAATTCTCCTATTGCAACTACAAACTCCTCCAGCACCAAAGTCATTACATTTTTATTAACTTAGTTACTTCTGGTTTTCTAAATAATCTTTGAATTTTTCTTTCTTCAATAGCATTACCTTTTTGGACTTGACTAGATGCTGTCTCAAGAGAATCATTAGTATGAATTAAACTAGAACCACTTGCTCCCTGTATCCCATCTCTTCCTGTTCTTCCACCAATTAAAATAACTATATCATCTTTCACTGGAGTTTCTCTCTTGAAATTTCCATCTTTTACAGCTCCGACTACAGCACCAACTTCCATATGTTTCGCAACATATGAATCATCATAAAGTTCTTTTTACATATGTTGTTGCTAATCCTATTTGATTACCATATGATGAATAACCATTTGTAGCTTTTTGTTGAAATATCAACTTGAGGTAATTTGTGGTTTAAAGTGTCTTCTCTACTCTGTAAAATATTTCCACATCCCGTTATTCTCATAGCTTGATAAACATAGCTTCTTCCTGACAATGGGTCTCTTATAGCGCCACCAATACAAGTACTAGCCCCACCAAATGGTTCAATTTCTGTTGGATGATTATGTGTCTCATTTTTTTAAATTGAATTAACCATTTTTCAAGTTTTCCATTATTTTCAATATCTGTAAAAATGAACAAGCATTTATTTCTTCACTTACTTCAATATTTTTGATCATTTAAAAATTCTTTTATGATATTTTTCCAAATATACTAGCCATATCCATTAAAGTTATTGGTTTTAGTTATATTTAATTCTTTTCTAATATCTAAATAAATATCAAAAGCATTTTGCATTTCTTTTTGAAATAATTCTGATTTAATTTCTATATCATCTAATACAGTTTCAAATGTTGTATGTCTACAGTGATCACTCCAATAGCAATCTAGAACATATACTTCAGTTTCAGTAGGTGTTCTACCTATACTTTTGAAATAATCTTGAATAAATAGTAAATCTTCTATATTCATAGCTAAAGACATTTCTTTTTAATGAAAGCAATTCATTTTCTGTCAAAGAATTAAATTGTGATAAGTCTTTCATTTTTCATTTCTGAATTCATTGAAAAAATTCAATATATTCATATCTTTTACTCTAGATTCAATCGGATTAACTAAATATTTTTTTCAATTTTTTTGACAAATCCTCTTCATTTAATGCTCTATCAAAAAGTTATTAGTTTCCCGCTTCTTACAATTATTTTTTTGAATTATTATCTAATAAAGATACACATTGAGTAGCACTATCTGCTCTTTGATCATACTGAGCTGGTAATGTTTCATATGCAAAAATACTTTCCATCTTGTAATGTAATGGAATCAAAAACTTCATCAACCATAACTTCTGAAAATACAGAATCTTTTTGCAAGTTCATAAGTTCTTTCATTTATATTATAAATATCATAAATTATATATAATTCAAGATTTTTGATACCTAATTTATATTCTAAATTTAAACTGTCTTTAAGATCTAAAAGCTTCTTTATTAAATCCTTCTCTTTTTTGACAAAAATTCTCTTATTCATAATTCCTCCAAATTGTTTAATATAAAATCACTTTAGAATTTCCTTCGACAACTTCTCCAACTTCGTATATTTCTTCATTCATATCAACAAATAAACTCTTAATTCCATCAACATCTTCTTTTTCAACGAAAATTAGCATTCCTATTCCCATATTAAAAGTTCCATACATCTCTTCTTTTGAAATTTCTCCCCATTTTTGAAGTAGTGTAAAAATTTCTTTTTGAGAATATTTTTTCAAAAATTTTAGCATCAACATCTTCACCTAATACTCTAGGAACATTTTCATAAAGTCCTCCCCTGTAATATGACAAAGTCCATTTTACATTAAATTTTTCTAACAAATTAACAACTTGTTTTGCATAAATTTTTGTTGGTGTTAGTAGTTCTTCACCAAGAGTTTTTCCTGTTTCAGTTACATCATTTTAATGAAAAATTTTTGTAGTCAAATATTATCTTTCTTACTAATGAAAATCCATTACTATGAACTCCTGAAGATGGTAATGCTAAAATTATATTTCCTTTTTCACATTTTTCTTACCGTCTATTATTTTTCTTTTTCAACCACTCCTACACAAAAACCCGCAATATCATAATCTTCTTCTTTATATATTCCTGGCATTTCAGCTGTCTCTCCACCAATAAGAGCACTTCCTGCTTGAATACATCCTTCTGCTACCCCTTCAACAATACTAGCCATCTTTTCTGCAACTAGTTTTTCCAGTAGCTATATAGTCTAAGAAAAATAAAGGTTTAGCACCCTGACAAAGAATATCATTAACACACATTGCTACACAATCTATTCCAACAGTATTATGAATATCCATCATTTGAGCTAGTTTAACCTTTGTTCCAACTCCGTCAGTTCCAGAAACTAATACCGGATTTTTAAAAATCATTTCCTAATTCAAAAAGACCGGAAAAATCCACCTAAGTCAGATAGAACTCCCTTAGTATAAGTATTTTTAATAAATATTAAATTTGCTTCATTATACCCTTCGTGTTTATTTACGCCTGCTGATTCATATGTTAATGCCATTTATATATCCTCCATTTAAATATCTAGATCATTGTCCATACTTGCTCTTTCATCTCTATCTTATATTCTTTTTAGTTTTAGATTTTTAGTTCATCATATTTTTAATGAAAGAATTTGTGCTGCTAAAATACCAGCATTCTCAGCTCCATCTATAGCAACTGTTGCAACTGGAACTCCTTTTGGCATTTGAACAGTTGATAATAATGCATCTAAACCATCAAGAGTAGAAAGCTTTAACAGGAACACCAATTACTGGAGTTGTTGAAATTCCAGCTAGAACTCCCGCTAGATGAGCAGCTTTTTCCTGCAAATGCAATAATAAGTTCAATATTATTTTCTTCCATTTTGTTTACAAAAATCTATTGCAAAATCTAAAAGATCTGTGCGCAGATATAACTTTTGCATCATATTCAATCCCAAATTTATTTAAAACATCACAAGTTTTCTTAGCAATATCCTTATCAGAAATACTGCCCATAATTACAGCTACTTTCATAAAAACCTCCATAAAATTTTTAATATTAAAAAGCCGGATATCCTTCCGGCTTTAATTATTAAAGCAAAAAGAATATAAATCAGTTGGTGCAACAATTTTATCTCCATTATAAACTCTCATATTGCCACCTGATATTTCATCCAATCAATACAACTTCCCCCATCTACTTTACCAAATTCAAGCTTGATATCATATAATGTAAGTCCTTTTTCTTTTAAAACATCTCTAATAATTATACAAAATTTCTTTAGTAAGTGATACTAAATCTTCATATTCTTTTCTGTTAATATATTTAACATAACAAGTGCATCCTTAGTAATTAAAGGATCACATCTTTCATCATCTTTTTAATGTTATTTCTACATAAGTATCTAAATCATCATTTGTATTAGCGTATAATCCATATCTTCTTATGAAGCTTCCTACAGCTTTAAATCTACAAAATAACTTCAATTCCTTTTCCAAATACTTCACATGGTTTAACAGTCATTGTGTTTTCACTTAAGTCACAGTCAACATAGTGAGTTCTAATTCCTTTTTCTTTCAATTTTTCAAAGAAAAATTTAGTTATTTTTAATCCTTCATGACCAACACCTTTCAATAGATAATCCTACAGTATTTGCACCAGGATCAAAAACTCCATTTTCGCCAGTTACGTCATCTTTAAACTTTAAAATGTAGTTTCATCATCGCCCTTATAGATGTCTTTTGTCTTTCCAGTATAGATTTTTCCATAAAATACCTCCTAATTTAACATAAGAAATAAATAAGCCCAGGCAAGTAGGCTTCAGCGAAACCTACCTCCTGGGTTTTTCTCCCTAGGTGTAATACTTATAAAAGTATTCTGTATCGCTCGGACCAGCAATTATATTCGGAACCCTAGATACTCTTTCTCTTTTGATTTTATTTCATTCAAGTTATTATATTTAACTTACATGTAAATAATAGCAAAGAAATTTATATTTTGTCAATATAAATATAAAATTTTTCTATCAAAATTATATCAAAAATATAAAAGTACAATTCTTAGACTTTATTTAAATTCTTTATTGTAAAATCATATCTTCTTGAAATTATTCTTTTAAAATTTCATTATTTATATTATTATTATTATTATATTTTAATAAAGGAGTTATAATGTTTAAACTAATAAAAAAAGAAAAAGTTTTCAAAACTTATTAATTTTTTGATGTACTATTCCAACTAGCTTTTTATAGTAATTCTATTACCTTTTTTTCAAAAGAGGCATTTTTCATTAGTTTTAAGACTTACAAAATATGGATTTATTTATATTGAGAGTCCAGGAATTTTTGAAATCTCCAACAAAAATTTCTTCAATTTTATTAATAATTTTTCATTTTCAATAGTAAAATTATTTGAAGTAAGTAGTTTTATTTTTACATCAAATCAAATAAGACTAAATAAGGATGTTTCAATTTTAGAAATATTTAATAATTCATATAAACAAATAAAGGATAAGATTAAAAGATTTCAAAATTATCTAATACTGATATTAGTATCAATTAATATACCAGTACCAACATCAATACATAAAGGACTTAAAATTCCTCATTTTGTTACTGAACATATTTTTAACACGAAAACTGGTGTCATACTATTTAGCTTATTAATAATTATAGCTTTAACCGTTTCTATTCTACTTTTATTTATTTATCATATTTTCTTCTTAGAAAATAAAGATTTTATAGATAGTGTTAAAATTAGTTTTAAAAAGAATTAGTGGAAATTTATTTAAAAGTATAAAAAGTATTATTTTTTTATTGCTATAAAATATATACTTATACAAGTGATTAAAATTATTTTTAATTTTTATTATACTAATATTTTACTATCAAGCAAAGAATAAAACTTTAAGTGATTTTGCATTTCTTGCTTATCTAAGCACTGCAACAATTTTAAAAGTAGTAACAAATGTACTATCTAATTTTATTACTTTTTATGATTTATCAAAATTTTATTTTATGAATTTAAAGAACACAGAAATATCTGGTATTGTATATCCCACAAATAAAAATTAGACTGAAATTATCGTTAGTAATAGTTCTATTAATATTTGCGGGTGTATTTAGTAAATACAAAAATTCAAATGAAGAAATTAAATTTTATCATACTATTACAAGCATTAAACCAGATATTATGGCTCATAGAGGAAGCACAAAAAATTCTTTTGAAAAATACATTAGAAGCAGTCAATGAAGCAATCGAAAATGAGCTGAGTTTGTGGAAATTGATGTTGTACTTACTAAAGATAATGTTGTAGTTTTTATCACACGACCATAATTTAAAAAGATTAACTGGTGAAAAATTATTATAGAAAATTTAAATTTTGCGACGAACTTAAAAACTATAAAATTAAAGATAAAAATCTTTTAAAAGAATATGATTTTATAGATCTTAAAACGGTTATAGAAAAACCTCAGGAAAAATTAAACTTAACATTGAACTAAAACCATATAATAATAACGATTAGCAAAGAAGTTGCTAATTTAGTAGCCGATAGAACACATGATATTGTTGTTTCGTCATTAGATCCAAAAAGCCTTGAGAGAAATAAAAACAATAACACTAATATATCAACTGGTTTTAATTATTGCTTTTAGTTATGGTAAATTTTATAATACAGACTTTGTGAGTTTCTTTTGTATTGAAAAAGAAATTGTAAATAATGAAATTATCAGAAAAATACAAAAAGGAAAAAGAAAAAAATATACATTTGGACTGCTAATACTGATGATGAAATTTCAAAGGCATTTTCTAGTGGTGCAAATGGTATAATAACAGATGAAGTTACACTTGCAAAAGAAATACTGAGTCTGAAAAAGATAAAGTAAATATTAAACAGATAATTATAGACAAGATACTTTCACTAATACCATACGTCATTTAATGACGTATTTTTAAATATTTTTATCTTAAAGGGAATTTTTCTTAGTTAATTCATCAACGATTTTTAATGCTTTTGCTTTTTCCTTCCTCACCATTTTTAATAACTTCTGCAATTGCTTCAGCTATTAAATCCATTTCTTCTTCCCTTAAATCCTCTAGTAGTAATAGCAGGTGTTCCTAATCTTATACCACTTGTAACAAATGGTGATCTTGGATCATTTGGAATTGTATTCTTATTACAAGTAATATGAACAGAATCTAATGCTTTTTCAAGATCTTTTCCGCTAATATCACAATCTCTTAAATCAACTAACATTAAATGGTTATCTGTACCATTAGAAACAAGTTTAATTCCTCTATCCATTAACCCATTTGCTAAGGCTTGTGCATTATTTAACACTTGTTTTTGATACTCTTTAAATTCTGGTTCTAAAGCTTGCTTAAAAGCAATAGCTTTTGCAGCTATTACGTGTAATAATGGTCCACCTTGTGATCCTGGAAATATTGCTCTATTAAAATTAAATCTTTCATTTGCAGCATTATTTGATAAAATTAATCCACCTCTAGGACCTCTTAAAGTCTTGTGTGTAGTTGATGTTACAACATCTGCATATGGTATTGGTGATTCATGTAATCCTGCAGCAACTAATCCAGCAATATGTGCCATATCTACCATTAATACTGCTCCTACTTCATCACAAATTTCTCTAAATCTTTTAAAATCTATTTTTCTTGCATATGCTGAAGCACCTGCAATTATCATTTTTGGTTTACATTCCTTAGCAATTCTTAGAACTTCGTCATAATCGATATAACCATTTTCATCAACTTCATAAGGTACTGGATTATAAATATTTCCTGAAAAGTTAATTGGATTTCCATGTGTTAAATGTCACCATGGTTTAAATTCATACCCTATATAAGTATCACCAGGTTCTAATACAGCAAAAAATACAGCAAAATTAGCTTGAGACCCTGAATGAGGTTGAACATTTGCATATTCACAACCGTAAAGTTCTTTGGCTCTTTCAATTGCTAATCTTTCAGCTTCATCAACAACTTCACAACCACCATAATACCTTTTTCCAGGATATCCTTCAGCATATTTATTAGTTAATATACTTCCTGTTGCTTCTAAAACTGCATCACTTACCCAGTTTTCAGAAGCAATTAATTCAATATGACTATTTTGTCTTTGTAACTCTTTTTCCAAAACTTCAGCAATAGCCGGATCAACCTTTTTATATTTTCATTTGAAAACATTTTCATACCCCCTAACATAGATATATTAACATATTTTATATTATTAGTCAACACGTTTTCTAAATATTTTTATTTGTATTATAAAAATACAAATTCAATAAATAATATAATTTTCTTGAATTAATTTATAATATTTTATTAATATTTACTTTTTGTTAAAAATGTTTATAATATAAAAATTATATGAAAATTTACATTTTAAATTAAAATTATTGTATAAATAAAAAAATTTACTTATAATTTATTATATTTTTAATTTATCTTTATAATATGGAGGATTTTATGGACTTTAAACAATTAGAAACTTTTATTACTATTGTAAAAACTAAATCTTTTACAAAAACAGCAGATGTTATATATAACTCAACCTTCTGTAACAAATCATATTCAAGCACTTGAATCTGAACTAAATACTTCCCTATTTGTAAGAACAAGAAGAAGTGTAACACTTACACAGCTGGTAGCATTGTTTATAAACATGCTCTTAATATTTTAGCTTCTTATGATGAAATTATTAAGATTTAGACATATATTCTCAAAATTTAAAAGGTACTTTAAATATTTGTGTGTCATCTGTTCCTAGAAAAATTATATTACCAAATTTAATTGAAAAATTTTCTAATTTATTTCCTGATATTTCTTTTTAATATAAGTAATGATGATTCTAGAACTGTAATTGAGTAGTATTTTTAGTTGGTGAAACTGATTTTTGGTATTGTTGGATTAAAAATCTCTAATCCAAAATTAATATATACTAAATAATGGATGATCATATTGTTTTATGTAGTAAATAAAGATGCTTATCCTGATTTGAAAAATTATTCAGTTATTAACATTGAAGATTTAAGTAACGATAAAATAATACTTAGAGAAATAGGTTCAGGAACTAGGCAAATTGTTGAAGATGAACTAAAGAGAAATAACTCTTTAAATGTTATTTCTAATAGTGTTGCGACTATTCATGACACAAATACGATTTTTGGGAATTAATTTCAAAAGGAGTTGGTAGTGGTTTTATTTCACAAGAATGTTAAATATATCACCTTATAAAGATAGTGTAAAAATACTTAATATAAAGAATCTTTACTTAAATAGAAAATTTTTATTTTGTTTATAACAAAAATTTACAATTTTCAAACATTAATCAAAATATTTAAAGACTTTATGATGGATGAAATAAATGAATTAAAGAAAAGAATTAGATATAAATTCGTTATAAAAACTCTATGCATAGCATAGAGTTTTTCTCATAAGTGTTATTATTTTTCTAATTACTTCGTTTTTATTTTTCATAAATTCTGTATAAGTTAGTTCACTACTTATAGCATTTTGTCCATTGAAATGTTACAACTTCTCTTCTATTCTTTAAAACTTGTTGTAAAAATTGGTAATGTAGCAATTTCTTGATTTTTATCTCATACATAGAAATATCATCTGCTGTCAAAATTACAATTACACTTTCGTCAGGAGAGCGAAATAATCAAGAACATCTGGAACTTTTTCTTTAACTCTTAGTTTTGAAATTTTACTAGACTTATTAGAAAATATATCAACATTTGGGATCAAATCTAAATCTATCTCACTTGAAACAAAATTATCATGAGAATAATTACTTAAAATTCCTTTAAATACCAACTAAAATTATTTCTTTTTAACTCCAAAATTTTTCATATCATATAAATTTATATTATCACTTGAATACCCAAGTTTTTCTTATGTCATTAAAATAAAGCTTTTCTCCCTTATCTCCTGCTATATCCTTAATAGACATTTGACTTTCATCAGAAAGTTCTCCTATTTTATAAATTGAATAGTGTTTGTTTCAGCATTATAGGATTCAAGACTAATATAATTTTACTTAAAAATTTATAGTTGCATTTTTACTCCTAAACTAATTTTTATTAGTATTATTTATATAATCATTAGTAACAAAAACTTCATTTTTCATTAGCATTAACAAAAAAACTTATTTTTATTATTTACAAAAGACCTTCAACTTTATCTGCAGTAGGTTTTTCATCACCATTTTTCTTATTAAAAAGTTTCATAATCAACATCCTTAGTTCCGATACTTTTAACACCTATTAAAAATGAAATATCTTTTTAGGATTAATTGAACTTTCATCTAAACTAAGTTCTTCAATTATACTTTTTATCAACATTATCAGATCAAAAATATAATATTTTTATTATATATAGTTGCTATTTTATTTTTATCCAAAAACAATAAACTCTTTATAAAAATTTCTCTCGTCTCTAATAGATACAACTATAACATCATCTGTATCAATATTTATCTTATCAGTTACAACTCCATTATATAGTAAATAGTTTTTGAAGTTAACTTGTCTAAACTTAAATTTTTGGTTTGTTGTTCATTTTTCAAAATATACAAAATTTTTCTGTTATATACAATTTTTCTTCTGAACTTTTAACTTCACTTCCATCGCTTAAAGATGTAATGAGAGCTTAATTCCCAAGTTCCTGATACTATCAAAGAATTTGTTTTAGGTTCCGGAAATCATAGAATTAATATCTGTATACTTATTACCTCTAAGAACAAAGAATAGTAAAAATTACCAAGCAGAATAAACTTATACCTATACTACTAAATATTAATTTTTATACTTCATTTTTGAATTTCTCCCTTTTTCTAATGGTAATTCTATTCTAACAACTGTACCTTTTTCCAGAACACTTCTTATTATTAAATTACCATTATGAGCTTTTTACTATTTCTTCACAAATAGATAAACCCTAACCCTGTATGTGAATTACTATTTGATCCTTTATAAAAATTTCACCTGTTACTAAAGAAATTTCTTCTTCTGAAATTCCACAACCATTATCTATTACTTCTACTACAGCTTTATCATCTTCTATTTTTAATATCTGTTAATACAACTCCACCTTCATCAGTAAACTTTAGTGCATTGTCTAAAAATATTAATAAATACTTGTTTTATTCTATCTCTATCTGCTATAACCATAACTCTTCTAGATTCATCATAATTTAATAACATATCAATCTTCTTTTGAACTAGATTTTTGGCATTAATTGTTTATTGATGAATATACCGAGTTCATTTAAATCAAATAGCTCTTTATTCATTATAAGTCTTCCACTACTTAGTTCAGAAAAATCTAAAAAGTTCTGTAACCATATTACCTAAACGATCACTTTCTTTTTCTATAATACTCAATCCATCTTCTAAAAAGTTTATTTCCTTTGGCTTCTGGCTGTAAAGTAAATGCCCATCCTTTTATAACTGTTAATGGAGTTCTCAACTCATGAGAAACACTTGAGATAAAATCTTTTTAGTTGTTCTTTCTTCACCAAATTTTCACTCATCAAGTTCATTGTACTTCCTAATTTAGAAATTTCATAATCACCAACTTCATCAGCTTTTTCATTTAATTGTCCATCTGCTAATTTTAAAGCAACATTAGTAAGTTTTTCAATAGGATTAACTATCTTAGTACTCATAAAGATACTAATACTTACTCCTATAACAATTACAAAAATCCAAACAAGAAAAAATACTAGATATCTTTGAGCAATAATACTATCAACATTTTCCAAGGAAATAATAAATCTTGCTATACCAACTTGTTCATTACCATTATTTAGTGGAATTGAAACAGCTAATTCATTATTATTTGTAATAGGATTCTTATATATATTAGATCCATAACTTCCATTCTTTGCTGATGTTACATCATTTGTTGATAATACGTTTCCAATTTCATTCCCATTAACTGTATCTACTAATACTTTTCCCGAATTATTAAGGATTTGAACCTGAGCATTAACTTCACTATAAAAATTCTTCAGTATCATCTAGTACAATTTCTGATAAACTAGAATTTGCTAAATGTACCTCATAAAGTTTAGCGCTATATTTTGCTTGACTTTGTATTATTCCAGTAACACCGGAATAATAATAGTTTTTATAGTAAATATTAAAAATCTCAAAAACTACAATTAATACAATAACTAAGAAAAACTGAGTCATTATTCTAGTCTTTAAAAGATTTTTAATAAAAAATCCTTAAGCATATTGATTCTTTTTGATATTTTTCTCATATACTAATTTGAATTCCATCTATATCCAGTCCCCAAACTGTTTCAATATATTTTTGGTTTACTTGAATTATCTTCTATTTTAGCTCTTAGTCTTCTTATATTAACATCTACTATTTTTAATATCACCTTCAAATTCTTCTCCCCATGTCATATTCAGCAACTCATTTTCTTGAAAAATGCCCTTCCTGGATTTGACATAAAAATAGTAATAATAGTAAGTTCTGTAGGAGTTAATTCTATTTCTTTTACCATCTTTATAAAAGTTTTTAGAATATAAGTCTAATTTAAACGGATAAATACTTATTAAATCACTACTATTTTGAATTGAATCAAGACGTCTAATTAAAGATTTTATTCTTAAAATAAGTTCTACCGGATTAAAAGGTTTACTTAAATAATCGTCCGTTCCACTTTCAAGTCCATTTATTCTATCAACATCTTGAGTTTTTAGCAGTTAACATAATTATCCCAATTTTTGGAAGTTTTTCTCTTAAAATTCTGCAAACTTCAAAACCATCTATTCCAGGTAACATAACATCTAAAATTACAATTTGAGGATTATATTTAAGAGCAAGCTCTACACCAATTTCTCCACTTTCTGCCTCTAGAACTTCAAAAACCTTCTCTTTCTAAATTTATTTTTGTAAATAGTCTAATATTTTTCTTCATCTTCAACTAATAAAATTTTTGTCATTATTGCCTCCTTTAAAATTTAAAAACCGATTACTATTAGTATATATTAAAATTAGATAAGTTTCAATAATAAAACTAAAATTACATAAAAAGATTGGGAAGTTTTAACTTCCCAATCTAAAAATTTAAAAATATCATTTAACTAGAACTATACTATTTCTTCCACTAATTCATTTTAAGTCAACAAACTTTTTTCACTTTCTAATTCTTTATCAAGTTTAGTTTACCTTTTTAATATTAACTGCAGTAACTTTTATATTCCGCTGTCTTAGTTATTGGATCATAGTGAGCACTTGTAAGTTGATTTACCGGTGTTTCAGAGAAGTGGAATGTCATGTAAATTAATCCAGGTTTTACTCTTTCAGTAATCTTCGCTCTACCAACTACACTACCTCTTCTAGAAGTAACTCTCATGAAATCTCCATCTTCTAAACCATATTTTGCAGCATCTTCAGCACAAATTTCTACTAATTCATGAGGAAGAATTCCATCAAGACATTTGAATATCTTGTCATTACATTATAATGATATAACGCTCTACCAGTTGATAAAATAATAGGATATTCATCATTTTCAAGTTCTTTTGGTCCTTCATATTCAACAGGAACCATAAGAGCTCTTTCTCCTCTAGCAAATTTACCTTTGTGAAGATATTTAGATCCTTCATGATCTTCTGATGTACATGGCCATTGAACTCCATTTAATCTATCTATCTTTTCATAGCTAATTCCACTATAATTTGGTATACATTTTCTAATTTCATTGAAAATATCTTCTGCACATTTCCAATCAAATCCATGTCCACCTAGTCTTTTAGAAACTTCTGCTAATATAGTCCAGTCTATTCTTGCTTGTCCCGGAGCTTCAACAGCTTTTCTAACTCTTTGAACTCTTCTTTCAGAAGCTGTAAAAGTTCCATCCTTTTCTGCATAACATGTAGCAGGTAATACAACATCTGCTAATTTTGCAGTTTCTGTCATATTAATATCTTGTACTACTAAGAAGTCTAAACTATTAATAGCATGTTTAACATGGTTTGCATCCGGATCTGATAACACAGGATCTTCACCCATAATGTACATTGCTTTAACTGAACCTTCGGCAGCACCGTCCAACATTTCCGGAATTCTTAAACCCATCTTCCTATTTAACGTACAATTCCAATGTTCTTCAAATTTTTTAACATTTTCTTCTTCTAATACTTTATGGTATCCTGGGAAATAATTTGGTAAAGCAGCCATATCACAAGCACCTTGAACATTATTTTGTCCACGAAGTGGGTTTATACCAGCTCCTTCAATTCCAATATTTCCACATAACAAAGCTAAATTAGATAAATTCATTACATTTGATGTACCAGTTGTATGTTCAGTAATACCCTAATGATAGAATATTCCAGCTCTTTCAGCATTTGCATACATTCTAGCAGCTTCATAAATTTGATCTACTGGAACAGTAGTAATTTTACTTACAAGCTCTGGATTATACTTTGAAACAAGTTCTTTAAATTCTTCAAATCTTTCAACTTTAGATTCAACATATTCTTTTGCATACAGTTCTTCTTCAATTATAATATGCATTATACCATTGATTAAAGCAGCATCTGTTCCAGATTTTAATGAAATGTGTAAATCAGCCTCCCTAGCTAATTCAGTTTTTCTAGGATCTACTACAATTAATTTTTTACCTTTTCTATGCGCTTGTTGCATTTTATTACCAATTATTGGATGCGCTTCAGTTGTATTTGAACCAATTACAAACATTAAATCTGTTTTAAAAACTTCGTTTACAGAATTTGTCATCGCTCCTGAACCTAATGTTGTTGCAAGACCTGCAACTGTAGGAGCATGTCAGGTTCTAGCACAGTGGTCAACATTATTTGTACCAATAGCAACACGCATCATTTTTTGGAATGCAAAGTTATCTTCATTACATGTTCTAGCAGAACTTAAACCAGCAATTGAATCTGGTCCAAATTTTTCTTTAGTTTCATTTAATTTAGAAGCAACTAAATCTAAAGCTTCTTCCCAAGTAGCTTTTTCAAAAACTCCATTTCTCTTAATTAATGGATCTGTTAATCTATCTGGACTATTAATTAAGTCTGTATGGAAACGTCCCTTAACACATAGTTCTGTTCCATTTATAGGAGAATCTTCATTTGGAGTAACACCTATAACTTTTCCAGTCTTAACATTTACATTTAAATCAAAGTTACAACCAGTACCACAGAATGGGCAAGTTGTTCTAACTTTTTTAATTTCCCATGGTCTTGTTCCCATTAATTGTTTATTTAGTAACGCACCTGTTGGACAAACACTAATACATTGCCCACAGAATCTACAGTTTTCTGTATTTAAATCTAAATTCTTATGAGTTCCTATTTTTGATTGAAAACCTCTATCTACAAAGTCAATTGCACCAGTAACTTGAACATCTTGACATACTCTTACACATTTACCACATAATATACATTTATTTTGGTCTCTTATCATTACTGGGTTATTAGCATCAATTTCATGATTTTGAACTTCCCCAATCCAAGTTCCCTTTTTCATTCCATATCTGTAGCAATATTCTTGTAATTTACAGTTTCCTACCATTTCACAAGTTAAACAGTCACTTGGGTGATTAGAAAATAGCAAATCTAAAATATTTCTTCTAATTTTTTTGTTAACTTTTTCAGTTTCAGTAGTAACAACCATACCTTCTTTTAACAAGAGTAGAACAAGCTGTTTCTAATTTTTTTACTTCCTTCAATTTCTACAACACACATTCTACAACCAGCAAAAGCAGTAAGACTCTTTTCATAACATAAGTTAGGGAATATCTATTCCAACTTGTTTAGCAGCTTCAATGATAGTAGTTCCTTTTTCAACACTAACATTTTTACCATTTATAGTTAAATTAATCATATTAGCCATAATATACCTCCTGAACCTATCTTCTAATTATAGCATCAACTGGACATGCCTCTTCACAAGATGCACATTTGATACATTTAGATGGTTCAATAACATGTAATTCTTTTTGAACTCCTGTAATACAATCTACTGGACAAGCTTTAGCACATTTAGTACATCCAATACATTTGTCTGTAATAAAGAATTCAAGAAGTGATTGGCAAACACCTGCAGGACATTTTTTATCATATACATGTGCTTCATACTCATTTCTAAAATAATGAAGTGTACTTACTACAGGATTTGCAGCAGTTTGTCCTAAACCACAAAGAGATGCAACAGTAATAGTTTCTGAAAGGTCTTCAAGTCTTTCAATATCACCATCTTCACCTTTACCAGAAGTGATTTTTTCTAATAATTCTAACATTCTCTTTGTACCTTCTCTACAAGGAACACATTTACCACAAGATTCTTCAACTGTAAAATCTAAGAAGAATCTAGCTATATCAACCATACAGTCAGTTTCATCCATAACAACCATTCCACCTGATCCCATGATTGATCCAATCTTAGCAAGAGAACCAAAATCTACTGGAGTATCAAAATAGTCAGTTGGAATACATCCTCCAGATGGTCCACCAGTTTGTACTGCTTTAACTTTTTTGTCATTACCAGTACCACCACCGATATTATAAACAATTTCATTAATAGTTGTTCCCATCGGAACTTCAACTAATCCAGCGTTAGCAACTTTTCCTACAAGAGCAAATACTTTTGTTCCCGAACTATCTTCTGTTCCTATTGATTTATACCATTCTGAACCTTTTTCCATTATTTGAGGAACATTGGCAAAAGTTTCAACGTTGTTTAGTACTGTTGGTTTTTGGAATAGACCTTTAACAGTTGTTCTATAAACCTTTGTTCTAGGCATACCACGTTTACCTTCAATAGATTCTATAAGCGCTGTACCTTCACCACATACGAATGCTCCTGCACCTAGTCTTAATTCAATATGAAAACTAAAATCTGTTCCCAGTATATTATAGCCAAGAAGATTTTTTTCTTCTGCCTTTTTAATAGCTTCTTTTAAATTTATAACAGCCTTAGGATATTCAGCTCTAACGTATATAAATCCTCTGTCAGCGCCAATTGCATACCCACAAATAGCCATTCCTTCCAATACAGAATGTGGATCTCCTTCTAATATGGATCTATCCATAAATGCGCCTGGGTCTCCTTCATCTGCATTACATACTACATATTTTTGTCCTTCTGGTTGTTGCATGGCACCTTCCCATTTTTTACCAGTTGGGAAACCAGCGCCTCCACGTCCTCTAAGTCCTGAATTTTTCATTTCATTAACTACTTCTTCAGGTGAATAACTACTAATTACTTTTTGCTAAAGCATAATAACCACCTAGAGCAACGTATTCTTCAACACTATGTTCATCAACAACACCAAAATTCTTTAATGCGATTCTCGTTTGTTTTTCAAAAAATTCCCCTTTTAGACGAATACCTTTATCGTCAATTATGTACTTATCAGGTTCTTGTTTTAACCTTTCAATTAATAGAGGATAGTTTTCTTCTTTTATAGAATCTAGTATCTTAAAATCAACTTCAGTTTTTATCATAAAATCACCCCTATTTATATTTTCTCATTATTCTTCTGATATCTGCTTTTTTTAATATGTGCGTAAACGTCTTCATTAATAGTAACTACTGGAGCTAAGTTACATTCACCTATACAACGTGTTTGAGCAACTGAAAATTTTAAATCTTCACTAGTTCCTCCAACTTCAACACCTATTCTGTCGCAAAACTCATTTAATATTTCTTGAGCTCCTTTTACATAACAAGCAGTTCCCATACAAACAGCAACTTGATACTTGCCCTTAGGAATAAATGAAAATTGTGAATAAAAAGTAGCTACTCCAAAAACTTTAGCAGGAAATATTTTCATTCTTTTAGCTATCAAATCCATAATTTCTTCTGGAAGATATCCAAAAATACTTTGTGCTTCCTGTAATACTGGCATTAATGCTCCAGGAATATCTTTTTTTCTTATCAATAAATTCACATAGCTCATTTATTTTATCTTGATTTTCTTCAACATTAAAAAAACAAAAAGCCATAATTTGCCTCCTTTTAAATAGTTTTAGAAATACCAGATACAGTTATATATTAAAAATAAATAGTATATGTTTTAAAACATTTATTATTAAATTGTAATGCATGTAATTTTTAAATATGTACTCTTTATTAGTATATAACTAATACTTGGTTATTCTATGTAAAATATAGTGAAAAATACAAACTATATTCTAAATAAAGTATAGCAAAAAGAAGATATTTCAAGCATTTTAGCTTTTAAGTATTAATATTTTTGATGGATTTTTAAAAAGAAATTCTTTATTTCACACTCAATTATACTATATAATTTAACAATATTATTTACTTTGATTTGTTTTGAAAATCTATTATTATTTACAACTTTTTAAAAATAAAAATCTCTTTTCAGAGATTTTTCTATATAGTATAAAATTCTTTTAAGTCTTTATCAAAAAAATGAAGTTAAACTTTCCATTGCATCTTTTTTTCATCATCACCAGTTATTTCAATTTCAATTTCCTCACCATTTGCAGCTTGCATTGATAAGATACTTAGTATACTCTTACCATTATATCTGTTATTATTTTTAATTAGTATAATATCTGAATTAAATTTTACTGAATTTCTTAAAAACATAGAAGCTACTCTAGCGTTTTAGCCCAATTTCCGAATTGACTACAACCTTTTCCTTTAACATAACTGCCTCCTTTATTTTTTTCTTACTTTAGACAAATTATATCAAATATAGAAAAAATGTCCATATTTTTTTAATATTTTTAAAGTAATATTTTTATGTAAATAATGTTTTCATAATATTAATTTTATTCAAATTAAAAACTGATTAAAAAAATATTTAATCAGTTTTTATAGCTATATTATTGCCTTCTGTAATTTTCCCAGAAACCATAGTATAAATCGTATCAGCATAATCTAAACATGCAAGGTCATGAGTGACAAGTATAATAGAAGTTTCTAACTTTTTATTTATTTCTTTTTAGAATTTCTAAAACTTCCTTTTGTAGTACTTACATCTAAATCCGAAGTAGGTTCATCTGCTAAAATAATTTTTTTGGATAATTCATTAAAGCTCTGGCTATAGTAACTCTTCTTAACTCTCCTCCTGATAATTCTCTAGGATAAGAATTTTCTAAATGTTCAATTCCTAATTCTTTTTAAAAGATATCTGCCTCTCCCAATTGGATCTCCTTCTCTTTTTACTTAAAAAGAATGGCAAGCAAATATTATCTAATACATTTAAAGTAGATATAACAACAGTAGATTGAGGAATAAATCCTATTGAATCATTTCTTATGAAAGATTTATCATCATCCGATAAAGAACTAATTTCTTTATTATCTAAAAATAACAGTCCCATTTGTAGGACTTAATACTCCAGATATTATATTTAAAAGTGTTGATTTTTCCACTTCCAGATTTTTCCAATTATAGCTACAAATTCACCTTTTTTTACAGTTAAATTTACATCATCAACTGCATTAAATTCATTTGCTCTTACATAAGTTTTTTTATTAAATTTTCTATTTTTTTAGCATATTAGTCATTCTCCCTCATCGTTAAATACGCATCTGCTTTGCTTATTTTTCTTGTTGCACTAAAGAAGATAAACAACTCAACTACAGTTCCCACAAACATACTAAAAATTGATATCATAAATATGTTTGTAAAAAGAAGGAGTTAAAAATGGTAAATTTAAGTTTTTGAATTATTGGCATTATAGAAAAACATTGCTATAATACCAATGATTATTCAAAGTAATGACCCATATAATCCTATATATAAAGATTCATACATAATTATCTTGGATAATTTTTTTCTTTGATGCGCCTAATATTCTTAAAATACTAAGTTCTTTCTTTCTTTCATTTAAAATTGTTGAAAATACAACTGCTAAAAAGAATCGTTGACATAATCCAAATAACTAAAATGGAAATATAAATATAACTTGATATTACCTTTAAGTTAGAAGATACTTCATTTACAAACTTCTTACTATACATTGCAAATATTCCATCTTTTTGCATAGGCCTTCATAATTTTATTAGAAACATCTGATGCACTGTAATTAGGCTTCAATTTCAAAAGAATTGTTGAAATTTTTTCTCCTTCTGATGCAGGATTTTTTTGTATTCTTTCACTAGCTTTTGCTAGTTTTTTTGCAGTTTTCATGTTAACAAATACTGTAGCATCAAATCCCATTCCAGTTTGTTCTAGTTTTTCCAACTATATTAAGTTCTTCGTCAAAAAATTTCACTTTTGAATTAGCTTCTCCAACAATATTACTTCCAACAATAACCTCATCATCTTTTTAACTCTCTATTTAGAGTCTTTTGTAACCAAGGTTTTATTATAAAATCAGAACTGTACTCTATGCCAATAATTTGTACCGGATAAGAACAACAAGAAGCTGAAAGAGTTGCTACATAAAGTTGTGGAGTCGCTGACTCAATTCCTTCAATAGTTTTTATTTTTCTAAAGAATTGTCTGGTAAGTAAAATTCACTAGGTTCACCTTTTAGAAGTACACTTTTCAATATTAGCTTTGTACCCTTCCGGAACTACTATAATATCAGCACCAAGTCTATTTGATAAATTATTAACTCCCCCAGAAATACTAGTAGATAATATTGTTCCACAAAATAAAAAAATATTACAAAAATAGCAATTATACTGATCAAAGAAATACTTCTAAGTGGTTTTTCCTAATATTTTTCTTTTAGCCAAAAACTTAATATCAATTTTTATTACTCATTTTATACTCTTTTCTTTATAACTTATTTGTCTTTTTATTAAAAACATAAACAATATATATTGAAGAAACAATAGAAATTGCTATTCAAGTATAGAAACAATTGTAAATGTATTATGCTTTATACACTCCATACTATCTTTCATACAATATCCCATAAATCTTGGATTTCCATCTATACCCATTCCAATAGAAATTTTTATAATTCTATTAGGGATTAAATGCACACTTAATCCAGCAACTACATTAACAATATATAAAATAACATTAATTACTTTATTTTTTTAACAAAAATTGAAATTATTGATGTTATAATTATTCCAATTCCAGCACCTGTGGCTAACAATCCGCTATAGTAACAACTCATTCTCATCCCATTTGCCATAGGCGGACAAACAGGTGCAATAACAAATGGTGTTAAAAGCTAAAAACTAGACCTAAAAAAATAAAACTAAAATATTTACTGTTTTTGCTCTTCAATATTTTCACGAAAAAAATCCTCCTAAAAATTTATTTATTTAAAGCATCTTTTACAGCACTTTTAAATCTTTTTATAAGAAACAGTAGCTCCACTTACAGAATCTACTTTGTCAATGTCTTGTACTTCAACAAGCTTTTTCGCATATCCTTCGCTATTTTTTTACTGCTTTCTGTGCTTGTTTGTAATTAAAATCAGCATCATCTTTTCCGTAATTTTCATCTTTAATCTTATTATTTTTTTATTATCTCGTTCTTCTCTTACACAATCTACAATCTTTTTTTATCTTTTATAGTAATTACAACTTTAACAGTTGCACTTTCATCCTTATAATTTCCTTCATAAACTCCATCTTTTTAACTCTTTTTTTGAACTACATCCTGTAACAAATATAAGAGATAAAAATTAGAATAATAGAAATCTTATTTTTTTATATTTTTTTCATATATATCACCAAACATATTATAACATCAACAATTTATATTGTCAATAATTTATCATCTACAATTTTTTTCCATAATCTAAAGTTATTTTTCTCATGGCTTCATCTCCAACTTCAGGATCGTGAGTAACAACAATTATAGTTGCACCTTCTTTGTGAAGTTGTTTAAAAATTTCAATAACCATAACCTCGTTTGCTTCATCTAAATTTCCTGTTGGCTCATCCGCTAAAATTATTTCAGGATTATTTATCAAGGCTCTTGCTATACAAACTCTTTGTTGCTCTCCACCAGATAGTTGGCTTGGTAAATGCTTCGCTCTATCAGCAAGACCAACTTTTCTAAGTGCTTCTAAAGCTTCTTTTTCATCGATCATACTATGATAATACTGAGCAACCATAACATTTTCAAGAGCAGTTAGATAACTAATTAAATGGAATTGTTGAAAAATAAGTCCAATTTTTTCACGTCTTATATTAGTGAGATTCTTTTTGATTCTCTTTTTGAAATATCCACACCATTTATTAAAACCTGTCCGTTGGATGGTCTATCCATACATCCTATTATATTCATCATTGTAGTCTTTCCAGAACCCGATGAACCCATGATAGCAATCCAATCACCTTTTTACTTTTTAAATTTATATTGCTAAGAGCATTAACTGACTCATAAATTTTAGAAACATCTCTAAGTTCTAATATTACATCATTATCCATATCTTATTCTCCTTTTTAATACCAATGCAGGATCTATTTCAACTGCCTTTTTTTACAGGTAATATACAACCTGCTGTAGTTACAAATACAGAAATAATAACTATTACTGGAATTAATAAATATTGAAAAGTTATTGTTCTTCCAAAAAACACTAAGACTTACTCTTTTGAGCAAATACAAATCCAAAACCTACACCTATTAAACCTCCTATTAATCCAAGTAACACGCTTTCTCCAATAAAAATCCATAATAATTTCCTTATTATGAGCACCAATTGCCTTTTTAAGACCAATTTCTTTTTCTTCTTTTCGGCAATTATGGCCATCATTGTTGTTGAGACAGATATTGTTGTTAAAACTAAAAATTACAATATTTACAAGTAATATAAGAGCAGTTAATTTATTTAATACTGTATCTTGTGATTGAGTTACTCTCTTCACTGCTGAACCTATAACATTTGGTAATTTACCACTCAATTCTTTAGCAAATTCATCTAATTCATTATGATTAGCTTCAATACTACACTCAATAGTATCAATCTTAGTTGAATCTTCAACTATATTATTAAGCGTTTCTAAATTTAAGAAAAATAAAAGATTCCTCTTTTCCACCTGTAGTTATAATTCCTTTTTACAGTTAAAGTAACATCATAATAATCATCACCAGTATCTTTATTTTTACTTTTTTTCTGCAGAATCATTTACATCAGATGCAATAGCGCTCTTTCCATGTTTAACACCACTCACTTTAAATTTATCTCCAATAGATAAACCCTAAAGTATTTGCTATTTCTTTACCAACCATTACTTCATTTTGTATCGCTATTAGTTGACCATTCTCCTTCAACATACCAAAAATGGACTATTCTTTTTGCTCCATCCATATCAGTACCAGCTAGAATATATGGTTTTTGATTAATTTTTGTTGTCTCATATCTATAAGGAGCCATTCCAACAATATTCTTAGTTTTTATTAATTCTTTAAATTTATTGTAATCGTCCTCACTTATTTTTCCCTCATTTGGTAAACAAATAAAAGTTGGCTCCATAAGATCTAAATTCCTTTCCTAACTGTCTTGGAATATCAAAAATATATAGTTATTAAGCCTGACATAATAGTAGATCCAATTATAACTGCTAATAAAGCTACAATCATTCTAGATTTTCTTCTAATGAAAGAGCTTAAAATCATTTTTAAATACATTTTTCTTTTTAGTCATTTTTAATCCTACCTTCCATGAAGAACTTCTGTCGGCTTTAATTTAAATAAATAATGAATAGCTGGAATACTTCCAATTAGTGAAACTCCTATTACCAAAGCAACATCTATAGGAATTACCATAATCGCAGGTTCAATATATGATCCAAATACTGTTATCCCAATTATTTGTGTAAATCCAAGCCCAATAAAAATACCCAGCAATGCCACCAATAATTCCTGTGATTATAATCTCTGTTAATATAAGAAGCATAATTCTTAAATTTGAGCCTCCAATTGCTTTAATAAGACCAATTTCTTGACTTTTTCCATAACAGTAGCTGTAACTAGATTAAAATACCAAGTGCAGATCCAATTGAACCTAAAGCAGTAATCAAAAAATCATTAGTAATTTTGTCTTATCTAAGATTTTTCCTTCAGACTCTGCAACTTGTCTAATTGGCTTAGCTACACTATCTTCAACAACCTCTTGAATTTGATAGCAAATTGAACTAACATAAAGCAGTACAATACCAAGTTTCATATTCAGTAGGAGTTAAACTATTCGGATCTCTAGTAGCTTTTTGCCAATTCATTATCAGGTGTTGTCAATGCTGAAACTTCAATATTTGATATTTTTTTCCTTCTACTCCATATAAATCTTGAGCAGTTTTTTTAATGTTGAAAAATATATTTAAATCTTCATTTCCTCCAGATTCAAAAATACCTTTAACTTTAAGTATTTTAGATTTTTAAACCTGAGTTAACTTCAATTTTATCTCCGACTTTAATTTCATTTTTCCAGCAAATAAACTTCCAACCATAACGCTGTCATTATCATCTTCCGTCAACCATTCACCATTAATTTTCCACCAGTTTTTAAATTTTTTTCATTCCAGTATCAATGTGTTCACCAGTTGATAAATCCATATGTTTTTCAAACCAAGTACCAATAAATTTTTGTTTTTGATTATTTACTTTTATAGTTTTTTTCTAAGTATGGAGTAAAAATCAACAATTGAAAATCCCCAAAAATATTTGCTTTATTTTTGGTAAATCTTCTTCTTTTTAAATATTTATCACTAGATATTGTTTCCGAATTTTTCTAATTCATATAAATCAGAAATAAGAGATGCATCTTTAGAAACTACATTTATATTAGCCCCATAAGTTTTAAGTTCTTTATTAACTTTATCTCCAACTCCAAAGCATTACATTTAACATTCCAGTAGCTAATGAAACTCCTAGAGCTACTGTAAATGCAATCATAAACATTTTTCGTTGTCTGACTAAAGTTCCAAATACCATTCTCAAAAACATACTATTCACCTATTGAAAATCTTTCTTTTTCTTTTTCTAAAACTTTTTTTATCTATAATTATCTTTGAATTTTCTATTTTTATATTCAAAAAGGTATTGGATTACATCCGCTTTAAATCCTATTGTAGCTTTATTCATAACTACGTCACATCTTTTTACATACTATATCATTTTTCTTTCATAATATCCCTGCAATACCACAAATTTGACAAGCATCAAGTCCAATTCCATAAGAAGTACTATTAGGCTTTTTAACAATAATAAATCTAATATCATGTCCATCTACTTTATAAGAAAAATCTGTGTAAATGACCATCATCCACTTCAGATAATGGAATAACAATATTATTTCCTTCTTCTTGGTATGGCTGTGCAGCAGTTAATTCTACAGGTTTTGTAATAAGATAATTTAAGTATGTTGCAGAAAAAAATCATAATAAAAAGATAAAAATATCGAAAAATATGCCCATCTCCTATTAACAATTAGTCTCCACTTTTCTTTTCTTAAACTTGCACTATTTTCGAAATTTCCTTTTACCTTTAAGTTATTATAAGCAAAAATATAGCTCCTATTAAAAATAATTAAAAAGCAATTCCAATAAAATACGCTTCACTCTTATCCTCAAAAATCATTAAATCAAACACTTTTAATTCCAAAAACTTTTACTTTTTCTGTTAGTATAGGGTGACATATTAAAAATCTTTTTTTAAATATTCTTTTAGTCTTACTGTTGCAGTAATCCCCTTCAACCCATACTCTAAAAAGCATTTAAAAAAATATAGCGCCAAACATTAGAGTATATTGTCTTTTACTACATCTAATTAAAAATTTATAAACTGCTAATATAAGTAATACTCCTGTTAATATTCCTAAAAATATAACCACTTACTCTAAATAAAGTCAATGTACTAACTGAATCTTCTCCAAAGGCAATAAATTCCATTGATAGAGTTAAAAAGTCTTGGTATTATTAAATACAACATGCATGCAATCTCTACAAACATTAAAGTTAATACAATTGAACTAACTATAGTCTTGTACCAGTTTTTCAAAGTTATGCTTACTAATAATGATACGGTTATTAGAATAAGAATAAATAAACATAATGCTAAAACATATCTATTAAGTTTTGTAACTATATGTATCATTTCTTTTTATTCTTAATTCTAAGGAAATGTATATAAAAAGCCTAAAAAGTCCCAATGATTAAAATAGATAAAGAAATAATTTTATTAACTATTGAAATATTTTTTTCTTTAAATAAGACAAAGCCAATGCAAAGAAAAGAAAAAAAGTACATATAGTAAAAATTACATCAACATAAAATTTTTCCCAAAAATAAAAACCTCGCTCTAAAATATGGCAAAAACTCTCTTAATTTCATAAGAGAGGGTTGCCTATTTTTAAAATATAAAATAATAATTGTTTACTATTTATTTTTGTAATTGTTGTCCAGTATAATCCCAATCAAATTCTACTGTTTGTTTTTCATAATATTTTGATGCTGCATCTTTTCCGCCATCTTTTACTGCAGGTACACCAGTTTCTTCATCAGTGTGTAATAAATAGTCAGCAGATGGTTGAATTTCTATAACTAATTTATATTTACCAACCTTTTAAAAACATTCTTTTTTTAATATTTGTTCCGTAATGAGCACCATCATCAGCATTCATTGGCATCATTGAACCAGAAGTTACTTCTTTTTCCATCAGTTGATAATACTTTTATAATTTACAGTTAAATATGCAGGCCAGATATCTTTTTCCATTACCAAAACCAAATTTTTTTACCTGCTTCTTTAGTTAAATGGATGTCTGCTTCTAAGTGCATATCTGATTCAGCTGCACTTGGTTGTCTTCCTTCAGGAACCATATCAACTCCTTGGAAATATACTGCTGCAACTTGGAAAGGACCTACTATTTTTCTTCTCCAATTTTAATTTCTTCAAAACCTGATTCTCCTGGTTTTTCAGCATCTTCAGCTTTTCCATCTTCAACACCGGCTTCTTTTAATTTTTCAGTTAATTCAGAGATTTTTTTATCTTTCTCTTCAATTGACTTTTGTAATTCATTTTAATTTAGCTGTATCATTCTTTTGACATCCAACTAAACCCACTGATGTTAATAATGCTAATGTTACCACCATTTTTGACTTTTTCATAATATTAATCCTCCTAAGTTAAAACTAATAAAAAAATTTAGTTTTTCTTTTTAATTTTTTTAATTTAAAAATAGTGACCTACCAATATCCAAACAGTTATTATAACCAACATAATTTGTGGAATTAACGTTTCAGCCCTATCATAAATATTCAAAATTGGAATACTCCAACCTTGCATTGCAGGTATAATTGTTGATCCGGAAATCACTCCTGCTTCTGTTAACTCTACTACACTTTTTCCCATAAATGAAATACACATTAAATACAATAGTATACTTGTACATAGGAAAAAAATGGTTTAAGAGGTAACTTAACTGATGTAAATCTAAATAGAAGAAAAATTACAACTAATATTACTGAAGCTGCAACAAGTCCTCCAATTGGATATATTACATTCCTTCCGCCTGAAAACGAAGCTTTATAAAATAATATAAGTTCAGCTCCTTCTCTTAAAACTGCTAAGAACGCTGCAAAAACCAATGTCCACTTACTCTTATTATCTATAGATTTTTGAACTTTAGTTTGTATATAATTTTCCCATGCCTCTTCTTCAGATTTAGATAAAAATCCAGTTACTAACATAAAACAAAACTATAACTGCTAAAAACATAGTCCAGCCTTCAAGTAGCTCTTGTCCAACTCCACCTAATAAATAATTTATCATAATAGCTAAACCAAAACTACAGACAACAGCTGCACCCATACCTAAATAAACTGATTTACAAAGATGTTTATTCCCTGTCTTAACAAGATAAGCTATGATTGCAACACAGACTAAAATTGCTTCTAATCCTTCTCTAAGCATTAAAACCGAATGATGTGAAAAAATCCTGAATATTTTTTGCTTTCTCATCACCTTGTTTAACCTCAACATTACCAAATACAACTTTTCCTTCAGAGTCTGGTGCGTTTTTGAAATAACTTTATCTAAAACAAGTGCATCTCTATAAACTTTCATATCAAGCTCATCTATTGAAGACTTTAACTTTTTCAACTGAATCACTTGTGTTTCCTAAAAAGCATGCTTAATTTCTCTAAAAAGCGCTTCAATTTCATTTACTCTGCTATTTGAAATTGCTACCATTACGTTCTTTTCAAATCCTTGAACTTCATAATAATCAAAAATAAGCAGAATCAATTGCTTTATAAGCACTTTGAAAAATCTTTTTTTATCCGCATACTCTTTTTGCTTCTGTAAATTTTTAAATGCATGTCTTTAGCAACCTCTTGCCAATTATTGTACTTTTCTTTTCAACCTTAGCTTCGACATTTCCAATATTGCACACAAATAAAACACTACAAAGAATTAGAAAAATGAAAATATTCTTTTTATAACTTTGCACCTCCCAAAAACAATTTATGATAAAGATAATACATATCAAAAAGATATGAAAAATTTAAGCACTAATTATATTAACTAATGCTTTAATATCAATATTAATCTTATCAAATATATATTATCATATTCAACAAAAATTTCAAGAAATTAATAAAAATTTTTATTGTTAAAAAATTAATTTTTATATACATATTTTCAGATAATTTTTATTAATATTTTAATTTTAATAAAAAGACATATCTCCCATTAATCTTGAAGATATGTCAAAAATAAAATATTTATTTTATTCTTTTTAAAAATTATTTCTTCCATGTACATTGCCCTTGTTGCTAAATATGCATATTTATTATCCACATATTTAACTATTATAAATGATATAATCATCGTAATAAATCCTACTACAAATCCAATAGTATCAATTGCTTTTAATGTTGGATAAATTAACTAAAAAGTATTGATAATATAAACATTAGCACAGGAAATCCATATAGAAAATATCGAATATTTTAATACAATATTACTATCAACGCCAATTTTTACTTGATCTCCGACTGAAACATTTAAATTATTATTCATTACAATATGCATAGTCGAGTAGGACATCCACTGCATGATTTACATGTACCTTTACAACCACTAATTCTAGAAATTAAAACCTTACATTGATTTTCAGGTAAAAATTTTTGTAATATATCCCTATTTGTTCCATAATATCAAATCCTTTACAACTTCTGAAGAAATTATGAGTCCCATTGCTGAAGGAATAAAACTAATACTTGATGGAGATGATTTTCTTCTCTCTTCTGATTCTATTTTTTTCTCCAACTGATATTTCATCAGAGTAGACACATTTTAATTTTTTACTCCAATTTTTTAATTCTCTTCTTATAACTCTTGCAAGTGGACAAACTGAAGTTTTATTGATATCTGAAACTTTGAATCTAGTAGGATCCATTTTATTTCCCGCTCCCATTGCACTAATTATTTTTATATTATTTTCATAACAATATTTTTATTAGATATATTTTTAGAAGTAATTGTATCTATTGCATCTACAACATAATCATAATATTTTAAATTAAAACTATCTATATTATCTTTTTCTAACTTTAATTTAAAAATATTTACTTTTTATATCTGGATTTATTAGTCCTATCCTTTTTTCATTTCATCTACTTTTATATTTACCCACATTGCATATAAATGCATGAATTTGTCTATTAATATTAGTAATATCAATTGTATCAAAAGTCTACAAGTGATATTTCTCCTATTCCACATCTACAAAGGGATTCTACGGTAAAACTACCAACTCCACCAATTCCAAAAACAATAACCTTGGAATTTTTTAGTGTATTAAGTGAATCTTGCCCAATTAAAAGTTCTGTTCTTGTATAAATATTATTTTCCAATTTTTAAATTTAACTCCTCAAGTTGTGCTTCAGATACCATACTAGGTGCATCAGTTAATAAATCAGATGCGGATTGTGTCTTTGGAAAAGCAATTACGTCTTTAATATTATTTGTCCCAGCAAGCAACATAATTAGTCTATCTAAACCAAAGGCTAAACCTCCATGTGGTGGTGTTCCATATTTTAATGCTTCAAGTAAAAAACCAAACTTAACTTCTGTTTCTTCTTTTGTAAGACCTAAAGCTTTAAACATTTTATTTTGTAATTCAGAATTATTAATTCTAATTGACCCTCCACCAAGTTCATCACCATTTATAACAATATCATAGCTTTTTGCATATACTTTTTCAGGATTACTTTCTAAATATTGTATATCTTCATCCTTAGGGATGAGTAAAAGGATGATGTTTTTGAAACGAATCTTTTTCATCATCATCATATTCAAAAAGAGGAAAAATCTACAATCCAACAAAGATTGTATTCATTAGGATTTAATAAGTTCATTTCTTTAGCAATTACACATCTTAAAAGCTCCTAAAAATTTAAGACTATATCATTTTTATCAGCAAGTATTAAAAATTAAATCATCATTTTTAGAATCCATTTTAGATTTTATTTCAGAAATTATTTCTTCATTTAAAAATTTAGAAATTGAAGATGTAATTTCTCCATTTGAGATTTTATCCAAAAAGATTCTTTTGCTCCAAAAATCTTTAATAGAATCAATTAATTTTATCTATTTTCTTTCTAGTATATTCTTTTGAGTATTCACCTATTGAAATGGCTCTAACACTTCCACCTGATAAAATTGCGTTTTTAAATAAATCGAATTCTACATTTTTAACACAATCAGTAATATCTTTAATTTCAAAACCAAAACGTAAATCTGGTTTATCACTACCTATGTTTTTCCATTGCATCATCATATTTCATTCTCTTAATTGGAAGCTCAATATCTATTCCTTTAATTTCCTTAAATAGTTTTTAGCATTCTTTTCGTTAACATCTATAACATCTTCAACATCAACAAAACTCATTTCTAAATCAACTTGTGTAAATTCAGGTTGTCTATTTGCTCTGAATCTTCATCTCTAAAACATTTTTACGATTTGAAAATATCTATCCATACCAGAAATCATTAAAAGTTGTTTCATAATTTGTGGTGACTGTGGAAGAGCATAAAAATTACCAGGATTTACTCTTGAAGGTACAAGATAATCTCTAGCCCTCTGGAGTAGGTTTATTAAGATATGGTGTTTCTATTTCTATAAAGTTATTTTTCAGTGTAAAAATCTCTAATAACTTTACACACCTTTGCTCTTAATTTTTAAAATTATTTTGTAAACTCTCTTTTCTTAAATCTAAAAATCTATATTTTAACCTTAAACTTTCTGCTACATTATCATCATCTTTTTACATATATTGGCGGAGTTTGAGCGGTGTCAAAATAACAAGTTCATTTACTTCTATTTCAATATCTCCTGTTGCTATTTTTGGATTTTTACTCTCTTTCAGATACTATACCTTTTAACTGCTAAAACATATTCAGATCTAATTTCTTTAGCATTAGTAAAAATTTCTTCACCTAAAAGTATCTCTTACAACTATCTGTGATATTCCAGTTGTATCTCTTAAATCCATAAATATTAATGAACCTAAATTACGTTCTTTTGTAACCCAAACCCATTAAAAGTTACTTCTTTACCAATATCTTCTTTTCTAAGTTTCCACACATATGTGTTCTTCTTAAGTTTCCCATTTGTGCCATATTATCCTCCTTATAAAAAGCCCCTGCAAAATGCAGGGACGAAATAAATCACTGGTACCACCCTAATTATAGGTATCTCTTTATAAAATATTAGCTCAGATTGTCCCATTTAATATCCATTAGTAAATCACACCAAACATTACCTCTCTAAAATTTCAACTAAATCCTTCAAAGCATTTTTATTCAACTATTGATTATTATAACAATAAATAGTAAAAAAGTCAACTAAGTATAAAAAGAGCAATATATTGCTCTTTTTATAATTTTATTAAAAAGAAAATTTTTATTCTTCATCTTCGTCATCTTCGTCGTCATCGTATTCTTCATCATCAATATAATCATCATCAAAGAATTCAACGTCATTTTTATTTTTTATTAACTAAGTATCCATAACCTCCTATAATTACAAATACACAAGCTAATATTGGATATAGCCAAAAATAAGCTCTTATTTGTTAATTTTGGATATACCTTTTAAAAAGTTCTTAAATACTTCAAAAAATGGTATATGGTATTTGTTAGCAATAAGAATACAAGTTGTTATTACTTCAGCTAAAATCGATAGATGCACATGATACTATAATTGATATTACAACTCCAAGTTTTGTTAATTTTTCTTGAAAATAAAGTATACATAAAAATTGCACAATACAAAGATAGCTCCTGACCAAGAACTAAATACTTTTAATAAAGAAACTACCTACATATAGGGGCTACACCAGCAAAACTACCTATGATGGCACCTATAGTACCAAATAAAACATTTCCTTTTCATTTTTCTCCTTTCTAATATTACATATAATTAAAATTTCTTTAAAAATCACTTTTAAAAATATCAATAGCTTGTCTTGTTCTAAGTAAAACGAAAACAACCGCATAAGTTATTCCAGCTAAAATGAGAGCTATTAAAAACTTAGAATTAGTAGATAATTTTAAATTTTAATATTATAAAACACGATTTTGAAACAAGTGCCATGCAAAGCTGATATAATAACTTTTTACCATTATTAATAATACCTGGTTTTTATCTTACCAATTTGTTTTTCAAGTTTTATATATAAATTAATAGCACAAAAATAGTTTGCAATACTTGATCCCAATGCAAGTCCATTTAGTCCCATAAATCTAGATAGTATTATAGATGTAACTACATTTAAAATTACCATTTCAATAGAATTTATAGAGGATTCTTGTCATTTTAAGTGCATAAAATGAATTTGAGTACATCTCTTATACCTAAACCTATAAGTCCTAGACCATAATCAAAATACAAAACACCAGAAACTAAAAATAACATCATTTTTCATCAAACTTTCCTCTTTTTAAAAATTTAGAGTTACTATTTCTTTAGAAAAATTAATATACCAACACACGCCGGTAGTTACTAAGTATATAATTGTTGAAAAGAGTTTTTGCAATCTGAACTTTTCAAAACTTTTGTTTTGACTCTATAGCTAATTTGCTTAGAGTTGGAAAAATAGAAGTTACTATTGATACTACCAAAAATTCCCAAACAAATTCATTTAGTTTAACTGAATATGATAAAACTGAAATTCCTCTAACAGAAATGAATGATGCTAAATTTTATCTATTAGTTGATTAATTTGATTTACAGCAACACCAAAAATTATGGGAAGTGCCAAAATCAAGAGTTTCTTTATATTTTTATCTTTGTAATCAACAAAAATTTATGTTTATAACCAGTATCTTTAATTGCCCATATATATGGATATACTGAAAAATTGTTGCAACAGTAACCCCAATTGGAGCTAAAAATAGGATTAATTTTATAACTAATAATTAAAAATATAATAATTATTATATTATATAAAAATCCTGTAGACCCTGGAATAATAAAATTTCCTTTTATATTCAAGTAACCATAAAAATTGAATTTAAAAGTTGAGCAAACATTCAGAATCGTAATTCTTGTAAATTGTACAGATAATTCAAAAATTTCACCCGAATAGCCCATTGCACAATACTATTTGTCTAGCAAAAATATATATGCTAAAATAGTTGCATTGATATTAAAAATTTATATTTATAATATTGCATCGTAAATTTTTCAGATTCTGATCTACCTTTATTTCTTTTCTATAGTTGTATATGTTGGTATAAAAATTAATTGAAATACCTGACATTACAAAAACCTAAAATTAGTATACGGAACTAAAAGCGAAATTTGAAATGCTGTTTGCAACCTCACCTGTTCCATAAAAATATGATAATAATATTTCTTAAAAAACAAATATTTTAGATAAAATATACAATAACCATAAGTAAAAGCTGTATAACCCATAAACATCTCCTATCATATGTCAAAAACATAAGTTTTTGACTTTAGTTTATATCTACTTGTTACTTTGTCATTAAGTCCATACCATATAAATATTCTTGAAGTTTTATGTAAATGTTCCATAAAAACTTTATATATATGTTTATAAAGATTTTCTAAATCTTTCTTTGTCAAAAATTTTTCCTTTTGTAAAAACATAATAATTATTACCTTTAAACTCTAATTTTAATTGTTTTTACTATATAATTATAAGATTAAAAATATATTCTTTTATTACATTTTCAAAAATTCATTAGTTTTTCTTCAAACATTTTTGTTAAGATTATAGTAGTCTATAACATTATTTATAACTCTATTTCTAAATCTATAGTCTTTTTGAAGATAATTTTCTAACAATTAATTTTTGCTTTTTACTTATCTTTAAATTAGGATAATTAAGTGAAAATAGTTTTCTACTTCATTATGCAAAAACATTTGATTTTTACCATAGATATAAGAATCAACTGCTAAAACTATTTCTAATCTATTAATATCATCATAAACTAGTTTTTGAACAGCACTTTTATATATTCCTTATCAGATCTATTTTTGTAGAATACATCTAAACTTTTTGAAATTTTATTAAAAATTGCTTGTCTAAACCTAACATTAAAGCCACGTTGTTCAATTGAAAGTGAGGAAATAAAAATATCAAATGCTACGGAATCTTTTTAAATATAAAAATTGTATTCTAAAGCTATTCTTGTGTCTTTATCTAATAAAGCATTCATAATTTTTCTCCCCCTTTTTCTAATCTATTTTTAAATTAAAACATAAAAATATAGTTTTTAATCTATTTTGCACATAAAAACTACAATATCATCATCAATATTTCTTAAAAATTTTTGAAAATTTCACTATGTTTGAAACTATAACTATTTGAAAGTCGTGTTATATCAACAGCAACTGTATTAAATTCACGTATTCCAGCAAAAATATCTTCAAAAATTTCTTCTAAAAATTTTCATCTTCTGAAGTTTCTATTTTTGAGGAATCGAGCTTATAATAGTATAAATTGTTTTTAGATTAAATGCAGGAATAATCTTATATTCCCCTGTTGCTAAAGAACTTAATTTACTAAAAAAACATCAAGTAGTCTATTACCAGCTTTTAGAAATAATCTCCATTGTATCATCGTTTGAAAAAGCATTATCAACAAAATAAACAATACAATCAGATTCAATATCGAGATATGCTTTCACTAACTACTCTAATATCCATAATAAAACCTCCAAAAGTATATATTAAAATAGTATAACTATTATATATATAATATTTAGTCAATAATTACCAGTATATAAAATTGATAAATTTCTGATAATTTAGTTAAATTAATTTTTATAATTAATTTTTAATATATGGTATAATTAATATAAGGAGATTATTTAAAATAATACTGATTTTTATAAACAAAAAGGAGATAATATGAAAGTTTCTGGAATAATATCAGAATATAATCCATTCCATTTAGGACATAAGTATCAAATAGATACCCTAAAAATGAGATGAGATACCTCTGTAATAGCAATAATGAGTGGCGATTTTGTTCAACGTGGAGAATGTGCAATATTAGATAAATATACAAGAGCTAAAAATTGCAATAAATAATGGAATTGACCTCGTAATAGAACTTCCATACAGTTTACAAAGTGCAGAAAAATTTTTGCAAAGGTGGAATTTCAATCTTAAACAAATTAAATATAGTTGACTATCTTTGTTTTGGTTTTGAATGTGATAAAAAGAAGATATCGTCAAGATTGCAAACTTTCAACTTCAATACAGAGATGAAATTGAAGAAATTTTAAATTATGAAATGAAATTAGAAATAGCTATGCTGTTGCATATAAAAATGCTTGTGTGAAATCAATAGTAAATATAAAATTTTTAGAACTACAAGACGACTTTTATTTCAAATAATATTCTTTCAATAGAATATGTTAAAAACTTAATATTATCAAACTCTAAAATTACTCCTTTTCCAATAAAAGAAAAGGAAAAATTATAATGATGATAATTATCGTTCAAATGATCAACTAAATTAGCTCTGCAATAAGAAAAGCAATTTATAGAAATAATATAGATTGAAAAAAATTTATAGATAAAAAAATACTTTTATTGAGTTAAATAATTCTCTAAAGAATATGATCTTACCAAACGATTATTTTAGAAATTTTAAAATATAATATTTTATTAAATCAAATAAATCCTGAAAATATAGTAAATTACGAAAATGGAATTTTTAAATTTTAATAAAGAAAAATATTCATTCAGTAAATTCTATAGAAAGAAATTAGCAGAAAAATTCAAAGTAAAAGATATAAAAAGTTAGAATAAAAAGATTTATTTATAATTATCTATTAAATATTAATAAGGAAATAAAGGAAATTTATTCAAAAGATATTGAATATATAACAGTTTTAGGCTTTAATAAAAAAAGGACAAGAACTGCTTAAAGAAATAAAAATAAAACCAATCTAGAAATTATAACAACAAATAAAAAAGCACACAAAATCTATCGGATTTTCACAAATTTGAAATTGAACAAAAAAATCAAGAAAATTTTATAAAGCTTTTTCACTAATAACATAAATAAAACTGAGTTTATAAATACAAAAATAACTACCGAATTTTCGGTAGTTATTTTTAAATTACATAATATTAGATTTTTCTAATTATCAACACAAAATTAGCTTTTTACTATACTTTTGTTAATTAAAACTTATTCAGAAACTCTAATTTCACAATATAATCAGAAAGCTTATTAGAGTCTATAAACAATATGTTTTAAAATTACTAGTATATTTTTCACTAGTAATCTTTTTAAATATTTATTTTTCTTCTTTTTGAAATTGTATCATCTCTTTTTAATCTTTTTAAAATAATACAATCATCAATTAAACTAAATAAAGAAAATATACTACCTAACAATATAATACTAGTAAAAGTAAAAATTAACATTACTCGACATACAAACATCCCCTATTCTTACAGCAATTTAATAAATTATAATTATCGTAAAATAATTACTAAAAATATTATTCCTTTTTAATACTTTATTTTTCATAACGCTACTCCTATTTAATTTTCTATTATATACTTTTTATTAAGATTTTTAAAAATCACTATATCTGTTTACATATGAGCTAAAACCATCTCCGTTTTTATATCTTAAATAACTCCCTTATGGGACTACTGGTGTCTCCATTCTTATACCTATAATAATTTCTATAATTCATCCTTATACCTATCACTATAAAAGTGTAACAAACCATAACTGTGTTAATTTAGTTAGATTTTAAATAAAAATAATTAAATGTCAACAGTTTCACCATAAATACTTTATGTTTTTAAACAATTAAAAAGGTATAGAAAAATACTATTCTATACCTTTTCTTTTGCTAAATAAAAGTTATTATTAAAAGGAATTAAAATTACAGCTAAAATTCCTGAAATTGAAATTGAAACTGTTGCAATCGATCCTTCAATTTCTCCAATCTCCATCGCTTTTGCAGTTCCTAGAACATGACTACAAGAACCAAGTGCAACTCCTTTTGCTACTTTATCATCTATTTTTAAAAATCTTAAAAATTATCTCCCTACACTATAACCAATAATTCACATATAACTATAAAAACCATAGCTATTTCAGTAATAGCTCCTATTTTCTTAGATATTTCATAGCCTATTGCAGATGTCACAGATTTTTGGTAACATAGATAATATAATTTCTTTGTTTATACCAAATATATTACATAAAAAAATATTCCGATTATTACTCCAATACTTATTCCAACGATACATCCTAGTAATATTGGAAGAAAATACTTTTTATAATTTCTAAATTCTTATAAAGAGGTACTGCTAATACTACTGTTGCTGGTGCTACAAAAAATAATATATCAGCTCCAATCTTATAATTTGAATAAGGTATCTTAAAAGTCAAAAGTACTAAAATTATAAGAACAGAAGATGTAACCATGGGACTTAGAAATTTTTAGTCCTAATTTTACTTGAATTTCGTATCCTATAATAAATGTTATAATTGTTAAGAATATTCCAAAAAGTGGACTATTAATTATTATCTGCATTTTGTTCTCCTTTTTACAAAAATCTTTACACGAAGTAGCAAATGAGTAATAGTTATTGATACTACTACACTTACAAATAAAATTAGAAATATTTGTAAAAACTTTTCCATTAAAAAGTGAAACTTATCTATAACTCCAATTACTAATGGGGTCATGAAAAGTGTAATACTTTCAAGTAAAAACTCTGAAACTTTTTCTATTTTTAAATCAATTATTTTTAAAAATATAATAATGCAACTAGAAATAACATTGATAAAAATTATAGCTGGAATTGGAGACTTTAAAAATATTTCCAAAACAGTTCCAATAAACAAAAATTAAAAATAATTAAAAAAATTCATAAATATGTTTAATACTTATCATCTCCCAAAATAATTAAAGGGTTATTACTAACCCTTAAATTTCAAATATATCATATTTACCATACAATTCATCCAAATATACTATTGCTAGAACAGTTGGACCAGTATGACAACCTATAACAGCATCTACTCCACTAATTATTATATTGTCATTATTAAATTCAGTTTTTAATAATTCTTTTTATTTCATTAGCTTTTCTTCACAATCTCCATGAAGAATCAGTATAGTTTGTTTATCAATACACTTGATCTACTTTTATAATATCTAAAACTTCTTTTTAAAGCTTTATTTCCTCTAACTTTATCAAAAAGTTAAGTTTTCCTTCATCTTTTTGAAATATCTAATATTGGACATATATTTAATAAATTACCTAAAATGAATTTAGCTTTATTTAATCTTCCACCTCTATATAAATAAGTTAAATCATCTAAAGTAAAATATATAATTTATATGTTTTTGAAAAATTCTGTATATTTTAAAAATATATTCTACATTTCATTATTATCTATCATTTTGTGCAACTTTTACAGCCAAAAACACCATATCCAAAACTTGCACCTAAACTATCTACTATATGGATTTTTGAATCAGGAAATTCTTCAAGTAAATCATTTTTACCATATTTGCAGTATAAAGTTCCAGAAGAGTCCAGAAGATAATGAAATATAAATAATTTCATTATTGGCTAAAAAGTTCTTCTTTAAAAGCATCATAAAAATCTTTATAAGAAACCTGAGAAGTTTTGTAGTTAACCCTTTGCCATATTATCAAATAATTTATACTTATCAATATCTTTATTTAAAAATATATTCATTTTCTCCGTCTGTAACACTCATATTAAATATATGAATTTTTATATTTTTTTGGGCAATTTCTACTGGAATATCTGCTCCCATATCTGAAAAATAACTTTATCATTTCTACCTCCATTTTTAAAAATTTACCTAGTCTATATAATATACTATTTTTATTTTTTGCAAGAGATAGTTTTTAGTGATAAAACTATTTTTAAAAATAAATATATTAATTTGTAATAACTAAATTAACAGGTAAATCAAATTCATTTATAGGAACTTTATCAATAATTTGATCTTTAAATGCAAGGGATATAGTATATCCTTTATAGTCTTTTTAAATACCTATCATAATATCCTCCACCAAAAACCAATCCTATAATTATCTTTGTCAAATCCAACACCTGGAACTAATATTAAATCAATCATATCTTTTTCAACGATATTTTTCTTTTTCTGGAGGTGTTTTTATTCCATAATAACCTTCAACTAGTTCATCTAAAGAATTGATTTTATAAAAATCATATTCTACTTTCTTTTTCACATATTGGAGAACAAACAGTCTTACCTTCATTCAATAATTTTTCAATTATTGGATAAGTATTATTCTGTACCAAAAGGAATAGTAAATACTATACATTTTGCATTTTTAAAATTTTCATTTTCAAATAGTTTATTATATATAGCTTTTTCAAATGATAATCTTTCTTTACTATTAATTGTTTTTAATTTTTCTAATATATCTTTTCTTAAAATCTTTTTGTCCATTAATAATCACTAACTCCTAAGTAGTTTACGAACTTCTCCTACAAAAATATAATGAGCCAAATGCAGAGATAACATCATCTTTGTTAGAAATACTAAAAAGATTTATCTATAGCTTCTTGATAATCTTCAAAAGCTATACACTTCTTTATCAGTTAAGCATCTTATTTTTCTCTTAGATCAGAAGCATTCATGGCTCTATCAGAATCTGGTCTAACAGTTATACATCAAAAACAAAGGGAATTATTTTTTTCAAGCATCTCATTGTAATCTTTGTCTTCTAAACACCAAAAATTGCTATTTTTGTATTTTTATAATAAAAATTCATATTTAGATATAAACTTTTTCAACTCCATCAATATTGTGCGCTCCATCTAATATAAAAATCAGGTTTTTGAAACTAATTCAAATCTACATGGCCAACTAACTGTAGAAAATCCTTTATATATACTTTCATCAGATATATCAAAATCCCATGTTTCTAAGTTCAATAAGTAATTCTAAAGAAATAGTTGCATTATTAACCTGATGAGAACCTAATAAATTAATTTTTAAATTTTTAAAATTCTTATAGTTAATAACTTGTCCAGATTTTTATTTTTCTAAAATATCTAGTTTTTGATAAATCTATTCACTATGACTTTTTGAATTTTTCTTTTGCAACTTTATTAATTGTTTTCCATAATCTCGTTGCTTTGAGCATATAATATTAGTGGAATTCCTTTTTAATTATCCAGCTTTTTCAAGTGCAATTTTCAGAAATTGTATTTCCTAAAAATTGTTGATGATCAAAAGCTTATTGAAGTAATCATAGTTATTAGAGGTCTCTCTATTACATTTGTAGCATCAAGTCTTCCACCAAGACCAACTTCCATAATTGCAAAATCACACTTTTTCACGGTAAAAAGTACAATAGAGATACTGCCGTTATAAGTTCGAAAATCAGCTGGAAATACTTCAAGAGTATTTGCAACATTTCTTCACTTCATTCATTAATTCTATTAATTTATCTTCTGGTATATTCTTATTATTAATTCTAATTCTTTCTTCAAAGATTATATACAGATAGAGAAGTAAACATACCAACTTTATATCCTTGTGAAACTAAAAACAGAGTTTACAAAAGAAGTGCAGGAACCCTTTCCATTGGTTCCTGCAATATGAATAATTTTTAATTTATCTTGTGGATTTCCTAATTTTTCCATAAGAATTTTTATATTTTAGTAAACCTAATTTAACTCCACTGCAAAACTTCTCCTCTGAGTTTTATCAGTTTGCGGTTTCATAGTCCATATTATTTTACCTTTTTCTAGCAGCAATTAAAACATTTTTCGCTAAAACTGATGTTGTAATTGATCCAATACCACCAGGTACAGGATTTATATAACTAGCAATTTCAGAAACTTCATCAAAATGAACATCTCCTGTTACCTTTCCGTTTTCGTCATAATTTGTTCCAACATCAACAACAATTGCACCTTCTTTAACAAAGTCTTTTGTAACAAAATGAGCTTTACCAATAGCTGAAACAAGAACATCTGCATTTTTACATACTTCTTTTAAATTTTGAGTTCTACTATGACATACAGTAACTGTAGCATTTTTTGCTAATAATAACATGGCAACTGGTTTTCCAATAACATTACTACGTCCAAGAACCACTGCATTTTTTCCACATAAATCTAAATCATAAAATTCTAACATTTTAATTACTGCAGCAGCTGTACAAGGAATAAAACTATCTTCTTTAGGATAAAAAACTTCCCCAATATTAGTATGGGACTTACTCCATCAATATCCTTTTTAGGATTAATTTTCATACCAACCAAATCATCATCAATATGTGATGGTAATGGTCTTAATAGTAAGAAACCATCAACATTATCATCGTTACCAATTTTTTCAAGTTCAGCAATAAAATCAGCTTCAGAAATATCTTCGGAAATGAAATTGGACACATTCAATTCCTAAAGATGATAATACTTTAATTGCTGCTTTTTCATATCCAATTGGTCACTTCTATCTCCAACTCTAATAAAACCACAAGTTGTAACTTTTTCCTTTTTCTTTTAATTCAGCAACTCCAGCTTTTAATCTTTAAAGCTATAGCTACATCTTTACCTTTTCATTATTGTTGTCATAACAATCTCCTTATTTTAAAAATCCATTAAAAATTTCTTCAAAGCTTTATTAGCAAGTTCAGTTCCATCTTTTAATAGTTTCATGGATTTTTCATTTATCAGTCTTTAATATTTTTCTTCATTTTTCATTTGAGACGTATTTGCGAATACACTTAAACTTGCACCTTTAAGCGCAGATTCTAAAAATACAGCTCCAGTTGCAACATCTCCAATAAGATTTTTGATTTCCAATTCTTATTAGTCTATCAACTAAACAAAAGTGCCTCATAAGATTTTTCCATAATTTGTAAATGGAATCATAGCAGCATTATAAAGATTTAACCTCTAAAAGCTTCTCTTTTAATCTTTTTCTTCATCAGTTGTTCTTGGCATCTTTGTAACATTGAGATAGTGGATAAAATGCATCTGCATCTCCTTGAACAAGTTCTTTTAATGAAACAATTAATTCATTGTATTTCTTAATTTGTTCCCTTTAAATTTCTTCTTCAACATCTTTCAAATTTTTCATTACCAGTTGTATAAATTGCATCCATATTTAGAAGTGCATACTCCTAAAGCACCAACAAGGGGCAGAAGCTCCTCCGCCCCCTGGTACAGGTTGTTTATCTGATAATTCTTGATATAAATAAATTTATGGTTTTATCACACATTTTTGTTCCATAAATTCCTCCTATTAACTAGAATAATCAACTATCTTTTCCATCATCTGTAATATCAATATTAGTAGCATGGTACTTTTTGGTAATCCAGGCATAGTCATAATATCTCCACTGTAAGTAACAGCAGACCTGCTCCTGCAGCAATCTTTATATCTTTAATATTTACTTTAAATCCTTCTGGTCTACCTACCTTATTCTTATCATCTGAGAAAGAATATTGAGTTTTATGCCATACAGATTGGAACATTTTTATATCCTAATTCTTCTATAGTTTTAATTTTCTTTTTAACTCCTGGAGAGATGTTACTCTAGAACCTCCATAAACCTTTTGAACAATTTTGTTTAATTTTTCTTCTAGTGAATCTTCGATATCATAAATTTGATTTAATAGGTTTTACTCATTTTCAGCAAGTCTTTAGCTTCATTTGCTAGATCAACTGCACCTTCTCCACCTTTTGCCCAAACATCTGAAAGTACAACATTAACACCTAATTCTTTCATTTATCTTCTATTAATTTTAATTCTGCTTCAGTATCTAATGGGAATTTGTTAATAGCAACAACGCAAGGAATACCAAATAGATTTTGCATGTTTTCAACATGTTTTAATAAGTTTGGAAGACCTTTTTCTAATGCTACTAAATCTTCATTTACCAAGTTCAGTCTTAGCAAGTCCACCATGCATTTTAATGCTCTTACAGTAGCAACTACTACAACTGCATTTGGGTTTAAACCAGCAAATCTACATTTAATATCAAGGAATTTTTCTGCTCCTAAGTCAGCTCCGAAACCAGCTTCTGTTACAACATAATCTGCATATTTTAAAGCTAATTTTGTAGTAATTATACTATTACATCCATGTGCAATATTTGCGAATGGTCCACCATGAATAAATGCTGGAGTATGTTCTAATGTTTGAACAGATTTGGTTTAATAGCATCTTTTAGTAAAGCTGCCATTGCGCCTTGAGCATTTAAGTCTTTTGCAGTTACAGGTTCGCCTTTTCTGTTATAAGCAACAATAATTTTTCCAAGTTTTTCTTTTAAATCTCTTAAATCATTTTGATAGACATAAAATAGCCATTGCTTCTGATGCAACTACGATTTCAAATCCATCTTCTCTAGGAACACCATTAGATTTTCCATTTAATCCATCAACTATGAAACGAAGTTGTCTGTCATTCATATCAACAACTCTTTTCAAAGTAATTGTTCTTGCATCAATATCTAACTCATTTCCATGATTAATATGATTATCTAACATTGCAGCTAATAAGTTGTTTGCAGCACCTATAGCATTGAAATCTCCTGTGAAATGTAAGTTAATATCTTCCATTGGAACTACTTGAGCATATCCACCACCTGCAGCACCACCTTTAACACCAAAAACTGGTCCTAAAGAAGGTTCTCTAAGTGCAAGAGCTGTTCTTTTTCCAATTTTATTTAAACCATCACCAAGACCTACAACAGTTAGTTGTCTTACCTTCTCCTGCAGGAGTTGGAGTATATGCTTGATAACTAAAAATTAACTTTCCATTTGGTCTTTCGTTATAGTCTTTCAATTCATGTATATTTAACTTTGCTTTATAATTTCCATAAAGCTCTATAGCTTCTTCCGGAAATCCTAAGTAATCAGCTACTTCTCTGATAGGTTTCATTTTTGCTTCTTGAGCAATTTGCATCTGTTTTCATAAAAATTCCTCCTTTTTTATTAACAAAACAATTTTTAGGAATCGTTATTCCCTCTATTCAGTATACAATTTATTTATTAATATGTCAATATCTTTTAATATAAAAAGTTTATTATACATGTTTAAAATCAAATATACACTTTAATTACAAAATACCCTTATAAATAATATATAACACAATAATTTTTTTAAAAACTTTTTAATAATGTTTATAATAATGAACGTTTTTTACACTTAAAAATTATAAATATTATTTTATTTATATATTCAAATAAAAAGTCGAATTATCTATACATATAATTCGACTTAGCATTATTATTATTTTTATTTTTACTTCTTTTTATTATTTTTGATACTTCAGCTACTATAAATGGAACAAAAGCTAGTGGTATTGCTACTGATAATTCTTTTATTCCTAAAGTTACCGTATCAAAATATGGTTGTAGGAAAAGGTACATAAACAACTATTAGCATCATTACAAATGATAAGGCAGTTCCATATACTAATGTTTTTGTTTGAAAACACCAATATGGAATAAAAGTAAATCTACTACTTCTAACTGAATAACTTCTTAAAAGTTCTGCAGTAATTAGTGTAAAGAATGCAACTGTTCTTGCACCTTCGATATGATTAGGATAATGATGCATTCCATAGAAATATGCTCCTAGTGTAGCTACTGTTATAGCTATAGATTGAGAAACAATACTATAAATCATTTCTTTTATCTAAAATTGGTTCATTAGGATTTTCTTGGTGGAACTTCCATAATATCTTCATCACCCTTTTCAACTCCAAGTGCTAGAGCTGGAAAACTATCTGTAACTAAGTTTAACCAAAAGTAGTTGAATTGGTATAAATGGTACTGGAATATTTAATAAAATAGAAATTAGTACTATTAATATTTCCCCAACATTACAAGATAACAAAAAAATGATACGAACTTTTTAATATTTGAATATATAATACGTCCTTCATGAACTGCTGAAACAATTGTAGCAAAATTATCATCAGTCAAGATTACATCTGAAGTATTTTTCGCAACATCAGTACCAGTAATTCCCATTGAAACACCAATATCCGCTCTTTTAATTGCTGGTGCATCATTTACTCCATCACCTGTCATAGCAGCTATATGACCATTCTTCTTTAATGCACTAACAATTTGTACTTTATTCTCAGGACTTACTCTTGCAAATACTCTTGTAGTTTTTACTACTTCACAGATTTCTTCTTCAGTCATCTTATTAAGCTCACGACCCATTATAGCTTTTGAATTTTCATCTAATATTCCTAAATCCTTAGCAATTGCAACTGCAGTTTCAAGATAATCTCCTGTAATCATTATTGGAATAATACCAGCTTTTTTACATTCTTTAATTGCTTCTTTTGCTTCCGGTCTAGCTGGATCAATCATTCCCATTAATCCAACAAAAATCATATCTCTTTCAATGTTTTCTGAAGTTTTATCATCTGGTAAAGAATCAAATTTTTCTATATGCAAATGCTAATACACGAAGGGCTTGTTTGTAAATTCACTATTTTGTAAAAAGAACTTTTCTTTTTAATTCATTTGTAAATTCTTCTACTTTTCCATTTATTAAAAATATATTTACAATTATCTATTACTATGTCTGGTGCACCTTTTGTAGCAGAAATAACATTTGATGAAAAAAATATTCTCATTAAATGTTGTCATCATCTTTCTAGTTGAATCGAAAGGTATTTCAGCAATCCTTTTATGATTATCATTTAATTTATCTTTTAAAAATACCAACTTTTTTTCAGAAAGTGTAAGTAACGCACCTTCAGTGGGATCCCCAGTTATTCTATAGTTATTTTCATCTTTAATAAGTTTTGCATCATTAACTAATGTTGAAATAGTTGAAATCGAAATAAAATCGTCTATTTCTTTAGCATTAACATTTTCTCCATTTAACGATACTTCACCAATAGGTTCATAGCCTGTTCCTTCTACATCATAAACTAAATTATCAACATAAACTTTTTACTGTCATTTCATTTTTGAGTAAGAGTTCCTGTTTTATCTGAACAAATTACTGTAGTTGTTCCTAATGTTTCAACAGCTAATAGTTTCTTTACAATCGCATTCTTTTTTTAACCATTTTGTCATACCAAGAGATAGTACTATTGTAACTATAGCTGGTAAACCTTCAGGTACAGCAGCAACAGCAAGAGATATTGCAGTTAAAAGCATTAGTAAAAATTGTTGTTTATATAAAAGTCCTACAATAAATACAACAATACAAACTCCCACTGTTATTAGTCCTAATGATTTTGATAAACCTGCAAGCTTTCTTTGAAGCGGTGTATCTTCATCTTCAAAAGAATCAAGTGTTGTTGCAATCTTTCCAATTTCAGTATTTTCACCAGTTGAAACTACTACTCCAAGACCTCTACCATATGAGATAATAGTTGATGAATAAGCCATATTTTCTCTATCACCAATTTCAATTTCTCCATCATAAATTTTATCAGCAAATTTTTCTACCGGTACAGATTCTCCTGTTAATGAAGATTCATCAATTTTTAAAAATAAAAACTTTCTATCAATCTTAAATCTGCTGGTATAATATCTCCAGTTTCAAGTTCAACAATATCACCAACAACAAGTTCTGGAGATGGAATATGAATTAATTTTCCATTTCTATAAACTTTAGCCATTGGACTTGCCATTTTTTGTAAAGCTTCAATTGCTTTTTCTGCTTTTCCCTCTTGATTAAGTGAAAGAATTGCATTTACAACTACAATTGCAATAATTATAAAAGCATCTGTTATTTCACCTACAACAGCAGACATTATACAAGCACCAATTAATATTAAAAATCATCGGATCTTTAAATTGGTCAATAATTTTTGAAAGAAGTGATTTTTATTCTTTTGTTTCAATTCATTTCTTCCATTTTTTTCTAAAAGCTCTTTTGCTTTTTCGCTTGAAAGTCCATTTTTATATCACTTCCAAGTTCGTTGATACATTCATCAACACTTTTTGTTGTACCAATACATAATTTTTCCTCCTTAAGTTAAGGTTTTTGCATAAAAACCTTGTTTAATCAAAATTAAACAAAGGTCTTGCTTCCTATTGAAATAGTTGGGTGTTTTAGCCAGGATAAACCGTACTGACGACTAAACAAAAATAGCTACTCCCTTTATTAAATATATTATACTAAATTTGAATATTTATTTCAAGTATAATTTTATAATTTTAAAAATAGAAGATGTTTAAACAAACACCTTCTATTTAAAAATATATTAAAACATTTTATTTTGTTTTTAACTTTTACCTTTTCAAGTACTATATTTCCTTTTTACATCTAAAAATAATTTTTCATCATTAAGAATCTGATTTTTAAAATTTCATCTGCAATTTTATTTTCAAGCTCAGACTTAATAATTCTTTCAAGCGGCCTAGCTCATAGCTTTATCAAATCCCATATCAGACAATACAATTTTATTGCTATATCCAATGTTTGAACCCATATTTTTAATCTTTTCTTTAACTTTTCAAGTAATAATTCTGTAATTTTTAGTATATCTTTTTCATCAATTTTTGAAAATACAATAATATCATCAACTCTATTTAAAAATTCAGGCTTAAACATTATTTTTAATTCAGAATTTACAATTTCTTTTCATTCTATCATATTCTTTTTCTTCTTCATTTTTCTTAGCTGAAAATCCTAATGAATTTTTCTTTTCAATTGCTGAAGCTCAACATTAGACGTCATTATAATAACAGTATTTTTAAAATTTACAGTTTTTCCTTGAGAATCTGTAAGTCTTCCATCATCAAAATTTGTAATAACATATTAAATACATCAGGATGAGCTTTTTCGATTTCATCAAATAATACAACACTATATGGTTTTCTTCTAACGGCTTCAGTTAAATATCCACCTTCTCCATATCCAACATATCCTGGTGGAGAACCTGCTAATTTTGAAACTGTATGTTTTCCATATACTCACTCATATCTATTCTAATCATATTTTTCTTCAGATTCGAATAAAAGATTTGCTAAAGATTTTTGCTAAATATGTTTTTACCAACTCCAGTTGCTCCAACAAAAATAAAACTTCCAATTGGTTTGCTACCTAACGAAACACCTGCTCTAGATCTTTTTATGGCATTCGTTACTCTATCAATAGCAGTTCCTTGTCCTATAACAATATTTTTCAAATTATCTGATAAGGACAAATGCTTTTGGCTCTCTTTAGCTGTTAGTCTATTAACAGGGATTTTACTCCAATCCGATATAATTTTTGCAATATCATCATATTTTTAAAATTAAATTTTTCATTATTTTTCTTATCTTTCTTAATTTCTTTTTAGTTTTTATTTCTTCTAAATTTTTCTTCATATTTATTTTTACATTCTTGCGCTTTTTAAAGAATTCTTGACTTTCAACATATTCTTTTATATATTTTTAAGTCTTCATTTTTCATCTTTTAGTAATGAAAATATCATCAGTATTTAAAAATGATTTAATTCTTAACATAGAACCAGCCTCATCTATTAAATCAATAGCTTTATCCGGTAAAAATCGGTCTGTTAAATATCTATGAGATAATTCTGCCGCAGCTTTGATAGCTTCATCTGTTATAACTATCCCATGGTGATTTTCATACTTATCTTTAAGACCATACAAGATATTCATCGTCTGACTTACTGTTGGCTCTAAGACCTCAATTGGTTGTAATCTTCTTTCAAGAGCTGAATCTTTTTCAATATGTTTTCTATATTCGTCTATTGTAGTCGCACCAATAAGTTGAATTTCTCCTCTTGCTAAAAATGGTTTTAGTATATTAGCAGCGTCAATAGATCCTTCACTTCCACCAGTACCAACAATATTATGGAATTCATCAATGAATATAATTACATTTTTATTTTTATAATTTCATTTAAAGTATCTTTAACTCTTTTTCAAAATCACCTCTATACTTACTTCCGGCAAGCATAGCTGGTAAATCTAAACTATATACTATTTTATTTTTCTAAAAATTCAGGAACTTTAGATTCAACAATTCTAAGAGCAAGTCCCTCTACAATTGCAGTTTTTTCCAACTCCTGCTTCACCAATAAGGATAGAATTATTTTTTTGTTCTTCTTAATAAAATTTGTAAAAATTCTATCTATCTCCTTGTCTCTACCTATCACTTGATCAATTTTTTTCCGCTTTTCGCTCTTTCGTTGAGATTAACAGTATATTTTTCTAAAGTTTCTGTTGTTATTTCTGTAGAAACATTTGAAATATTCTCAAAATTTATTTTTCTTTAATATCTAAAGAAATACTTTCAGGACTTATATTAGAATCAATTAACATTTTGTATGCAAGAGATGATTTTAACTCCATTAAAGAAATCAAAAGATGACAAGGTAAAACTTGAACATTATCTGATTCCATTGCAATATTTACTGCATTATCTACCACTTTTTTGCATTCTTTGATAATTTGCTAGCAACATTAGAAAAAAATTACCTACTCCCCTTTTTTCCAATATGTAGCTTTTTAAATAATTATAATTTGCTCCAGCAGAAATAAGACTTTCCGTCTCTCTACTATTTATTTTTAAAAACGCAAGTAGAATATGCTCAGTACCTATATAATCGTTTTTAAATAAAAAGCTTCATTTACTGCATATCTAATGAATTCATCAACACTTCTTATTACATTTTCATACATAAAATCACCTACCTATATCAATTTTAAAAATCACTTTTAAAAGTTCTTCATTTTGTTCTTCTTCATTTAAAAAGACAGAACTTCTAACTGTCATAAGACTTTTTCGTATAGAAGTTTTAAATCATATTCTACTATAAGTTCTAAACTTTGTAACAAAATACAAAGAAATATATTTTGTAACTATATATGGAGTTACATTTTCTCTATTCATTAATATACTTCTATATTTTTCAAATTTCTCTCTAAAAATATTCAGTTTTATACCTAATAATTTTCTACGATTATCTATTTCTAAATTTACTATTTCTGTTATATACTTATCCATTTTTCGAATAGCTGAAAATTCTTCAGAATTTTCATTACAAAAATCAACAATATAAAAATCTTCACATAATCCAATACTTAATAGAGAATAAATTTTAATACCTAAACTGGCCAGTTTTTCTAAAAAATCAGTAGTTTTTATAATACCTTAATGAAGGTATATGCAAAACTCCCGTCATTTTTTAAACCATTCCCTACTAAATTTAAATCTTCAAAAATATAGCCAAAATTAGTATTAAATGAAAATTTTATTTTTTTCATCCAAATCAGCCTCAAGTCCATATGCAAAATGTCCACATCTAAAATAATTAACGCCTGGTAGTTTTCCAGTTAGTCGTAAATGCTCTTTAATATTTATATTCATATAAACAAATCCATCATCTCTTGATGCTATATGTGAATTCTCTCTAAAAAAATATCATTAGAATCCAAGAATAATCCCTTATTATAATATTTAAGAATCTTTTTCTACTATCTATTTTTCAAAATAAAAATCTATCACTATAATACAGCTTATAAAACGAAGAGCAAATTTTATTATAAAGACTAATTTCATCTTCATATGAAAGCATATAATTAAATTTATATCCTTTAATATTTCTATATACGTCAACTTGACTCGAAAGAGACATACTTTTCAGAAATTTTTCCTAAGAAACTACTCATTAATTTCCCTCCTTAGTTTAAGATTTTTCTTTTCTAATTCTTCAATTGCATTCTTTAATACATTACATTTTTAAAAAATCTTCAGTCTCTATACAATACTCTAGTTCTCTTTTTAAGTCTGATATTTTTAATACTATTATCATAAAAAATCTTTTAGTATACTCAGGACTTTCCCCTTATATTTTTTTAAAATCATTATTTAATATTCTATTTAAAAATTTGAATATATAAGTGATGGTTTTAATTTCTCTTTTTCTATAATTTTATATATAGTTTCAAAACAACAGGACATACTGTCATATTTGTATATAAAAATATCTTTTACCGAAAGTTTTGCATTTTTACATTTTTATATTAGAATTAATAATTTGATCTTTAAAACTCTAACAAAATATTAATATCATCTGTAGTTTTTAATGAATTAAATAAATTATTGTATTCATCTTCTGGAATTTCTTTTTCATAACCAATTGTAATAATCTTTTTACTCATTTTTCCTCCCGAAAGAATACACAACATTAAGCAATACATTTTGCTCTTAAATTATCTTTTATTTTATTATCAACAAAAAGTGAATTATCACTAATAGCATGTAAAATAATAAGTCTTTCTCTTTTTGATATATAACCTAATTCAAATATTCTATCAATTATTCTTTTTCCTTCATTGAATGTAATTTCATTATTTTCTAAATACTCAATTATAGAATTAAAAAAATACATCCTCATTTGAAAGAGTAGAAATTTTTAATATAACCACTTCCTCCACGATGGCTTTCTATATAGTAACCATTTGTTGAAGAAAAATCTAGTTGTTAAAAACATAATTAATTTGAGAAGGAGCACAAGAAAATTTACTTACAAGGTCATTTCTACCTATCTCAATAATTCCATTTTCTGAATTTTCTAGCATTTCTTTAGAAATTTTTCTATAATATCACTAATACCTGCCAAAAAGAACACCCCCCTGACCTACTTTTGACCTTTTATAATATTATACCCTAATAATATATATACATTTTTAAAAACTTTTTATATTATGTTATATTTAGTAATAAAAACAACGAAATTAAATTTCGTTGTTTTTATAATAATTTAATCTTAAAAACTACTCAAAATATATCTTGTAGGTATTTTTTTAACATTTTCAACAAACTTTGAAAAACCTTTAGTCTTCTTAGTTGGAAATTCTTTACCATATAAAATTTCATAAGCTTTTAGTGCTTTATTAACTTTATTAACATAATGTTTTGTTTCTGATGATGGAATATTATATAGACTAACTCCATCACTTGAATATTTTTGAATCTTTTAACCAAGTATTTACATTTACCTATTCCACCATTATATGCAGCATAAACTGTATCCATATTACTAAAATTTTGCATTAGATACTTAATATAATAAGTCCCTATTTTTAATATTTGTTTTCAGCGTCATTTAAATCTATAGAGTTTGCATCAATATTTAACAACTTAGCTACATGCTTAGCAGTATCTGGTAAAACTTGCATCAATCCTTTCGCATTTACTTTTACTTGTTGCATCAGTTTTAAAATTACTTTTCAACTCTCATAATAGCTAAAAACTACTTTTAGGATCAACTCCATACTCATTTGAATATTTTTGAATTTCTTCTAAATAATTTACAGGATAATTTACTCCACCATAATATATAGCTCCTAAAAAATAGAGCGTTAATAATTATTAAAAAAAGCTTACAATAGAAAAGTAATATTTTTCCAAATCTTCATTTTTTTCTTCTTTCCATTATCTTCATTAATTTCTTCATCTAAAAGTTTCTTCAACAGAATTTTTTATATCATTTTCAATTTTTTTCTATTTTATCTTCGCATAAAGGACTTAAGTCTGTCAATTTTGTTTTTCTAAATCCTTTTCTTCAATTTCTTTTAGATCAATATTTTTCTGTTTTTGTTCATTTGTAAAAATAGTTTGTAATAATCTTTTCAGAATTGTTTTTCATTTTCAACTAATGATTCCTCAGTATTTTTCTTCTACCTTTTCTTCAGTAATAATTTCATCTTCTGATACTTTTCTAACATCACTTTCTTCTTCAAATGTATCTTCAGATTCTTCATTAAGTTCCTCAATTTCTTCTTTTTATTTTTCTTAAACCTACCAAAATCCAATTTTCTTTTCTTCTTTAATACAGCTGTTATCAAAAGTAAATTAAGTTTATTATTTTAATTCTTCGTAATCTCCATTATTTTCGATAGATAAAATATCAAAATCATCACTTTCGAAAATCAGATTGAATTTCCATAATTCTATGAGCAATTTCTTCTGTCATTCCCTTTCTACTCATTAGCCTATTGAATCTCACTTCATCACTTGCAGTAATATTCCATATTTCATCAATATTATAATTTTTAGTATATTTATTGATTCGTTTAATAGAGGAATTTGTAAAACACAACATCTGCTTCAGATTCTTTTTGCAAGACTAACCATATTTTTTTAAAATTACAGGGTGAGTTAGTTCATTTAATTTTTCTCTATTTTCATCATTTTAAAAATACTGTTCTTCTTAGTTTAGCTTTAGAAATATTTCCTTTTTCATTTAAAATACTATCTCCAAATTCATTTACTCAAAAACTTTATAAAGTTCAGCACCTCTTTTATATAATTCTTTTATTTGATCATCTGCATCTAATACTAAATAATTTTTATTTCTCTTTTTAATAAGTTCTGATATACTACTTTTACCACTAGCAATTTGTCCCGTAATTATAATATACTTTTTTATTTCGACTCAAACCAATTCCTCCTTCACAAACATCAACTTTTAATGGTAAATCTAATTTATATACATTTTTCCATCGATTCTTTTAAAATATTCTTAACAATATCTTTTTCTTTTTCATCACATTCTATTATTAATTCATCATGAATTTGTAAAATTAATTTTGCATTTACTTTTTCTTCCTTCAATCGTTTATAAACTTTTAATCATTGCAAAGCTTTTATAATATCTGCTGCACTTCCTTTGTATTGGAGTATTTAAAAGCAATCCTTTTCACCAAAAACTTCTAATGTTAAAATTCTTTTGATTTTTATTTCAGGAATATATCTTTTCTGCCCAATATAGTTGTTACATAACCATCTTTTTGCTATTTTAACTATTTCTTCCATATAATTCTTTATATTTGGATAAGTATTTAAATATCCATCAATATATTGTCTTGCTTCATTTCTAGTAATATTTAAATCTTTAGAAAGACCATAATCACTAATTCCATATACAATTCCAAAATTTACTGCTTTCCTTTCTACGTCTTTGATTATCTGTAACTTCTTCAATAGGAACTCCAAATACTTCACTAGCAGTTTTTATAATGTATATCTAAATCATTTTTAAAATGAATCAATCATAACTAAATCTTTAGATAAATGTGCTAAAACTCTAAGTTCTATTTTGAGAATAGTCAGCATCTATAAAAAACTTTATTTTTGTCTAGCACAAATACTTTTCTAATATTTTTCCTTCTTGAGTTCTTACTGGAATATTTTTGTAAATTTGGATCAACAGAACTTAGTCTACCTGTTGCAGTTATCATCTGCTTATAAGATGTCCTAACTCTATCATCTTCCATAATATAATCCAAAAATTCAACTAAATAAGTTGAGATTAATTTATTTAAAGATCTATATTTTAATATATATTCTGCTATTTCATAATCCTCTGATAATTTTTTCTAAAACTTCAACATCTGTTGAATACCCAGTTTTTAGTCTTTTTACTACTGGTAATTTCATTTTTATCAAATAAAATAACACCTCAATTGTTTTAGGAGAATTTAAATTAAATACTTCTCCAGCAAGTTCATATACTCTTTGTTCATATTCATCTGCAAGTTTTTGAATATTCTTCATTTTAATTCAATATTTTATTCTTATCAACTTTCACTCCAGTTTTTCCATATCTGCAAGAATTTTAACAAGAGGTTTTTCAACATTTTTCGTATAATGAATACAAATTATTTTCTTTTACTTTTTGAACAAAAATACTGTATAATTCAGAAATAGCAAAAACATACTGTGAAATATATTTTACTATAATATCTTCATCCAAATCAAAAAAATGTCTTTTATTTTTACCCTTACCAAATCTTTCTTTTTAAATCTATGATTTCTAAATGAAGTAACTCTTCACTAACTTTAGTTATATCATAATTTTCCTTTATTAGAATCCACTAAATATTCTAAAAATCATAACATCTTCATAGTTATTAACTTCAAAAATTGTTTTTTAATAAGAAAAATAATTCTTCCTTTATATCATATCCTACTATTTTGATATCAGAATTACAAAAGTCTTTCAAAATCTTCCAAATTAAAATTCTTTACAAATATATGACTTCTTATTGTAATCGGAATAAACTCTATATAAAACTTTTTCTCTATATATATATTCTTTATCTGAGAAAAATTTTAACTGCTATTGATTTATCATTCTTTATTTTTATCAAAAATTTCTGAAAAAAATTAATAACTTCTGAATCTATTATATGATTTATACTATTTGAATTATCTTTCTTTACGTCTTTAAAGAACTTATTTATTATGCTTTTTAAATTCTAAATTTTCTAATTTTTCAATATATTCATTTAGATTAACATCTTTTTAATTCAAAAATCTTCAATATTTTTATCTATAGGAACATTTAAATATATCTCTCCTAGGTATCTACTTAAGTATAGCTTTTATCCTTTTCATTTTCAAGATTTTCTTTTTAATTTTTCCTTTTTAATTTTCCTAAATTTTCATATAAGTTTTCAAGATTTCCGTACTCTTGGATCAACTTTAAAGCTGTTTTCTCCCCTACACCTTTAACACCTGGAATATTGTCAGAACTATCCCTTGAAGTGCTTTTTAACATCAATTAATTGCTTAGGAGAAATTCCAAAATCTTCAAAAATAGCATTATTATCCATAAGCTTAATTTCACTTATGCCCTTCTTTGTTAAATACACAAAAATATTATCATCTACTAATTGTAAATAGTCTCTATCTCCTGTAAAAATATCTACTTCGAAACCTTCTTTTTTTGAGCCAATTTGTAATAGTTCCTAATATATCATCTGCTTCATATTCATCAAGTTCTAAATAATTTACATTCATGAAGAAAGCAAATCCTTTAAAATTCCAAATTGATAAGTTATTTCATTAGGAGCTTTATCACGAGTTCCCTTATAATCAGAATATTCTGTATGTCTAAATGTTTTTGAACCTTTATCAAAAGCTACAAAAACATGTGTTGGATTCTGTTAACTCTAGTGCTTTTATAGTACATGTTTAAAAATCCATAAACTCCATTTACAAAAACACCATCTTTTGTTGTTAAATTTTTTTATTGCATAAAAAGCCCTAAAAATAAGGCTTGATCCATCTATTAAAAAGTATTTTTCATTTTATTCTCCAAAAATTATAATAAAATTTATTACCAAAATGTATTATAAAAGTACATACATAGATATTATAACATATTTTTATATAATGTCTAAATCAAAATAATGAAAAATCTCATTTTTATGTTATATAAATGTTATTAAATTTTTAAAGTAAGTATCATCGATTTTTAAAAATTGGCATATATAATATTTTTATGATATAATTACATTAATTATATTATTTTTGAATGGAGTTAATATGTTTAAAGTTTAATTTTGATGATAAGAGTATTAAAAATATACATTTCATCGGTATTGGTGGAATAAGTATGAGTGGAATTGCAAAACTACTTTTTAAAAAGGTTATAATATCTCTGGTAGTGATAGAAACACTTCTAAAAGAAATTCAAATATTAGAAGAAAAATGGTGCAAAGATCTTTATTGGACAAAAAGGAAAAATATTGAAAATCCAGATTTAATTATATATACAGATGCAATATTACCAGATAATGAAGAATTAATTAAAAGCAAAAACAATTGGAGTTCCTTGTGTAACAAGAGGACAATTTTAGGTGCTTTGATGAGAAATTACACTCATTCTATAGCAATTTCAGGTTCTCATGGAAAAAGTTCAACAACTAGTATGATTTCTAAAATACTAATTAATTCACCTTTCCAACCAACTATTTTTAATTGGTGGAAATTTAGATGAAATTGATGGTATGTACTATGCGGAAATGAAGATTACCTTGTAACAGAAAGCTTGTGAATTCAAAGCAAATATTTTACATTATTATCCAAGTATGGCAATCATATTAAATATTGATGAAGATCATTTAGATTTCTACAAAAAAATCTTGATCATATTGTAGATACTTTCATAGGCTATATGAAAAAAATCTTGATGAGAATTCAAAAAGCAATTATAAATATTGACGATCCAAACTGCATTCCTCTCCTAGAACATATCAAAGGAGAAACTATTACTTTTGGTGTAAATAATGAGGATGCTACTTATAAAATTACAAATATTAGTTTTGATAGAGTTGGTCATCCTTGTTTTGATATTGAAAACGAAAAATTTGGTAAACATCATTTTGTTTAAATATTATTGGAAGACATAATATCTATAATGCTGCAGCAGCAATAATAGCTACTTATGAAACAGGTATTGATGTAGAATATATCAAAGAAGCAATATCTAAGTATAAAAATTTACACAGAAGAATGGAAGTTTATGGAGTGATTGGAAATAATAAAAAGCTACCATTCTAACAGATTATGGGCATCACCCTAGAGAAATTAAAAGTTGTTTAAGCTCAATAGCTGAACATAAAGAAAGTGAGACTTGTATGTATTTTTCCAACCTCATACTTATTCAAGAACAAAAACTTTGCTTAATGATTTTTGCAAAATGTTTTGATGATTGTGATGAAGTTATTGTTACTGAAATTTATGCAGCAAGAGAAAAATTTGATCCAACTATTCATTCTATAGATTTAGTTGAAAAAAATTAAATAATAACGGTGTTAATTCAATATACTTAAAAACATTTGAAGAAGCAAGAGATTATATATTCGAAAACTTTTAAAGATAAAGATACAATTATAACAACAGGATGTGGAAATCACATGAACTTGCAAAAATGATTGTTGAAGATTATAAATAATTAAAAGAAAAAGACAGAAAATTAAAATTTTCTGTCTTGTTTTTTTATCTTAGTAAAAATCAACTTTTTATAAACTTTCCTAAGTGTTTTTATTTGCAAAGTAAGATGCTTTTTCTGCACCTTCTTTCATAACTTTTTCAAGATATGCTTTATCAGAAATAAATTCTTTATGTTTTTCTCTTATAGGTTTCAAACTATCTGCAATTAGTTGACCTAAATCTTCTTTAAATACTGAATAATTTTCGTTTTTATATTTTTGCTACAATCTCATCACTAGTTTGTCCACTAAAAACCAATATACATATTAATTAAATTTTTAATCCCTTTTGGTCATCATTATAATCAAAAATGTCCTAAAACTATCTGTAACAGATTTTTCTAATTTTTCTCTTTATAGTTTCTTCATCATCAAGGAGTAATATAAACGAATTTACATCTTCATCAGATTTACTCATCTTTTTTCAGGATTTTTAAGACTCATAATTTTACCTGTCTCTTTCCCAATTATTCCATCTGGAATAACAAAAGTATCAGAATATTTATTGTTAAATCTTTCGCTAAATCTCTTTGCAAGTTCTAAATGTTGCTTTTGATCAATACCAACAGGAACTAAATCTGTTTGGTATAGTAAAAATATCAGCAGCCATTAATACGGATAAGTAAATAAACCTACATTTAAATTTTCTTCTGATTTTTGAGATTTTTCTTTAAATTGAGTCATTCTACTAAGTTGTCCCATATAACTCATACAACTTAATACCCAAGATAATTCTGCATGTTGTGGAACATGTGATTGAACAAAGAGTGTAGATTTTTCAGGTTCTAATCCTGAAGCTAAAAATATCGCCATTAAATCTAATGTTCTTTCTCTTAATAATTTTGGTTCTTGAGGAACTGTAATAGAATGTAAATCCGCAACATTAAAAGAAACATTCATATTGATTTTGTAAGCTCTTAAAATTCTTAATTGAACCTAAATAATTTCCTATTGTTAGTTGTCCTGATGGCTGTAATGCACTATAAACTATTTTTCCCATATTCCATTCCTCCTATTATAAAACACTAACAAAAAAAGGTCAATCCTAATTTAGTTAAAAATATTGACCTATTAATGTTATTTATTTTTTTCTTCTTTTTTGGTTTTTTCAAGTAATGCTTTTCTTGACAACTTAATTTTTCCTTGATTGTCAATTTCTATTACTTTAACTTCAACTACATCTCCAACTTTAAATAAGTTTTCAACTTTATCAAGTCTTTCATGAGTCATATTTGAAATATGAAGTAAACCTTCTTTTCCTTTGATTAATTCAACGAATGCTCCAAAAGTTAGTAATTGTAGTGATTACACCATTGTAAATTTCTCCTACTTCTATTTCTTTAACAATTTCGTTAATCATTTCTTTAGCTCTTTCTCCATTTTCTTTAGAGTCAGCAGTTATTGCAATACGTCCATCATCAAAAGTATCTATTTTTACTCCTGTTTCATCAATAATTTTATTGATTACTTTTCCATCAGGTCCAATTACTTCTCTAATTTTTCAGGTAAAATTTGCATAGTAAATATCTTTGGTGCATATTTTTGACATTTCTTCATTTGGAGTTGCAATACATTCATTCATAATTGATAAAAATATGAAGTCTAGCTTTTTTTAGCTTTTTCTAAAAGCAGTCGCTAAAATTTCTCTACTAATACCATCAATTTTTATATCCATTTGTAAAGCTGTGATACCATCTTTAGTACCAGCAACTTTAAAAGTCCATATCTCCAAAATGATCTTCTAAACCTTGAATATCTGTTAGTATAGCAATTTTATTTGTTTTTTCATCTTTAATAAGTCCCATTGCAATACCTGCAACAGAATCTTTAATTGGAACACCAGCATCTAATAATGAAAGTGTAGAACCACAAATACTCGCTTGTGAACTTGAACCGTTTGAAGATAATACTTCAGAAACTAATCTCATTGTGTATGGGAATTCCTCTTCGCTTGGAAGAACTGGAATTAATGCTCTTTCAGCAAGTGCACCATGACCTATTTCACGTCTTCCTGGACTTCTTAGTGGTCTTACATCACCAACACTAAATGGAGGAAAATTATATTGATGCATATATCTCTTATCATCTTCATCAATAACTCCATCTAAAACTTGAACTTCACCAGGAGCTCCTAAAGTAGTTAAAGTTAAAACTTGAGTTTGTCCTCTTGTAAATAATCCTGAACCATGAGTTCTTGGTAGTAATCCTCTTTCACAAGAAATCTTTCTAACTTCATCAAGTTCTCTATCATCAGGTCTAATTCCATCTTCAATTATTAATCTTCTAACTTCATCAACTATTACTGATTCGATAGCTGCATTTATTTCTCCCTTTTTATCTTCATAATCAGGTAAGAATTTTTCGAAGATTTCTTTTGTAATTTTATCTAACTTTTTCTTCTCTTTCCATTTTATTTGTAGTTCTAAGAGCAGAAATAATTTGTTCCTTACCGAATTCAATTATTGAGTTAAATAATTCTTCATTTCTTTGTTTTTAATATAACTTCAGATTTTTCTTTACCAACTTCTTCTCTAATTGATTCTATAAAATTACAAATTGATTTAATTTCTTCATGAGCAAAAAAAGTATAGCATTTAAAACTTCTTCTTCACTTAAAATATCAGCCCCTGCTTCAACCATCATTATTGCTTCTTTTGTACCAGAAACAGTAATATTAAGTTTTGATTTTTCTCTTTGAGCAATTGTTGGATTGATTACATATTCACCATCAACATATCCAACATTAACAGATCCTGTAGGTCCGTTAAAAGGAATATCTGATATTGTAAGAGCAATAGAAGAACCTATCATTGCAAGTATATCTGGTTGATTATCTTGTTCAACTGACAATGCTGTTGCTATAACTTGAACATCATTTCTATATCCTTCTGGAAAAAGTGGACGAAGTGGTCTATCTATTAATCTAGAAGTTAATATTGATTTTTCACTTGGACGTCCTTCTCTTTTAATAAATCCACCTGGTATTTTACCTACTGAATAAAGTTTTTCTTCAAAATCACAACTTAATGGAAAAAAGTCCACTCCTTCTCTAGGTTCTTTAGAAGCACAAGCATTTACTAATACAACAGTTTCTCCACATTGTACAAGACAAGATCCGTTTGCTTGTTCTGCAACCTTTCCTATTGTTACTTTAAGTTCTCTTCCACTTAAGTTATATATAAATTCTCTAACCATTTAATCCTCCTATGGTCTTCTAAAAAAATAAAGAGCGAATAAATCGCCCTTTAATAATTATCCTCTTATTTGTAATTTACTAGTTAATTCACGGTATCTTTCGATATCAACATTACTAAGATATTTTTAAAAGACCTTTTCTTTGTCCGATTAATTTGAATAAACCTCTTCTTGTAGCATGGTCTTTTTATGTTCTTTTTAAGTGTTCAGTTAAGTATTTAATTCTGAAACTTAATAATGCAATTTGAACTTCTGGAGAACCTGTATCTCCTTCGCTTCTTTTAAATTCGTCAATAATTCTTAATTTGTCTTCTTTAGTTATCATTGTAACTACCTCCTAAAATATAATTCACCGTAGCAATGTAAAGGTCGGAGTTTCCATAAACATAGCAACAGTACTTGATAAGTATAACATAAAACGCAACAAAAGTAAACTATTTTTAAAAAATTTTACCGGTTATCATCAATTTTTTTATGTTATCGTATATTATAAATTTACAATTATTATTAATTCTTAACTTGTTTTGCCCACTCATCTTTTAAAATTCCATACTTCATTGAATCATAAAATATATTATTATGGTATCTAACTTTTCTAATTCTTCCTTCGAGTGTCATCCCAATTTTTCAAAGCTACATTTCATCATTCCGATATTTCCGCTCCAAGTCGTCAAACCTATATGCTCTAAATTTTCTTCAGTATTAAGATTTCATCTATCCAAAATGAAAGTGCCTTTGAACCAATACCTTTACTCCAAAAATTTTCATCAAAAATTACAATTCCTATTTCAAAGCCATCTAGTTTTTCGTTTTCCCAAAATTTTGAAACTATTCCTACTAGAATATCGTTAAAATAAATTCCTTTTACTCTTTCTCCCAAAAAGAATTCTATTTCGCCTGATAGAATAAATTCATCATAAGTTTTAAATTCAAAAATCATCAAAATATGGAGCATCATATTCTTTCCATTTAGGTGTTTTACTTGAATATTCTATATCATATAATCGTCTTAATTCATCTCTTTGAATTCTTTTTAGTTCAATCATAAATTTCTCCTTAATTTATTCATCAGATAATTGCTTTTCTCATTATATCCCAAGGTTTTACTTCAAATGGTAAAGGCATTTTTTTATAATTTGTTTTGCTCTTGGAGCAACATCTATTTCTTCGCCTTTATCATCATACATTTTTCTATTTTAAAAGTTTCAAAACCATCTCTAGGACCAAAAAAATTCAACTTCATCTCCAACAAAAAATTCTATTTCTCTGTTCTATTGTTGCTATTTTTTTGTTTCCTTATCATAATCTAAAAACAAGTCCAACAAAATCATAGGTTCTTATATATGAACTTGAATTATAAAGTTGGTCATTTTCATCCGGCTTTTTATAGTAGAATCCTTTTTGTAAAATCTCTATGACTAGCTTTTTTTATCTCAATAAGTAGTCTTTCTGCCATTTCTTTTGTATAAGTTCCATTTTTAATTGCATCTAGTGCAAGTCTATAACTTCTTATTACTGTTGCAACATAATATTGAGTTTTTACTCTTCCCTCGATTTTTAAACTATGAACTCCTGCTTTAATTACATCTTCAAGAGAATCCAACATACATAAATCTTTACTATTATAAATAAAAAGTTCCTTGTTCAGTTTCTTCTATTGGATAGTATTCTCCTGGTCTTCTCTCCTCAACCAAATTATATTTCCATCTACAAGCATGAGCACAATCTCCCTTATTTGCATCTCTACCACACATATAATTACTTAATAGACATCTTCCTGAATATGAAATACACATAGCTCCGTGAACAAATGCTTCAATGTCAACTTCAGGTACTTCTTTATGAATTAAATTTATTTCTTCTAAAGACAATTCTCTTGCCATTACAATTCTTTTTATTCCTAAATCATACCAGAATTTTACTGTTCTATAATTTGTAACACTCGCTTGTGTACTCATATGGACTTCAATATCTTTACTTACAGAACGAACTGCAGTATATATCCCTGCATCAGCAACAATTAATGCATCTACACCAATATCTACTAGTGATTTTACATATTCTTCCAATCCTACTAAGTCATCATTATGAGGAATAATATTCATAGTAATGTATATTTTTTTCCCATTTTCATGGACAAAATCTGTTGCTTCCTTTAATTGTTCAACAGTAAAATTTTTGGATGCTTTTCTCAAACCAAATGATTCTCCAGCTAAATAAACTGCATCCGCCCCATATATATTGCCATTTTTAATTTTTCAATATCACTGCGGGGGCTAATAATTCAACATCTTTCATTTATATTTTCTCCTTTAACTATTAAATAGGAATCCAAAAAGCGGATTCCCATTAAATATTTAACCTATTTTTTTATAACATATAGCCATTCCATCATCTATTGGTATAATAGTAGTACTAAATTCATCGCTATTAGTTATAATTTTTAAAAATTCTTTCAACCTTCTAACTATCGTATTTTTTTCTTCTTATATTATTTTTTTCTTTTTGCAACAAGACCTCTAAATAAAAATATTATCAGAAATCAATATTCCTCCCTGATTTAATCTTTCTATTGATTTTCAAAAAAACTCATATATTGTCCTTTTTGCAGCATCCATAAATATCATATCATATTTATCTGTTATAAAAATCAAGAGCATCATTTGCATCAGCATATATAATATCTATATTTTTTCACAACTAGCTATAAATTCTTTTTGCTTTTTAAAAAAATTTTTTCATCAATTTCAATTGTTGTTATATTAGAATCAGGATAAGCCCTATTCATTATAATTGAAGAATATCCAATTGCTGTTCCAATCTCTAAGATTCTTTTAGGTTTCTTTAACATTACAAGAAATTCTAAAAATCTTGCTACTTCAACCTCTATTATTGGAACCTTATTTTTTTATTGCAAATTCTTCTATTTCAATTAAAACTGGTTCTTTACTTTGTTCTAAACTTCTGATATATTCAGAAACATAATTTTGCTACTATTTCCATTATTCTGAAATTGTATCTTCCAACATTTTAACTATATCATTCATTATAGTGGAGATTCTTACCTCTGCAGCCATAAATTCTGATATTTCAGAATTACTCATCAAAATTACATTTAAATCGTTAAGTTGCTTTTCTCTATCACTAACATCTTCACCATTTTGTTTTTGCAATTTGATAATCATATAATTTCTTATGAAAATCATCTATAATCTTTTTTTATTTTCAGCATTTTCATCTATTTTTCTTTTAAACGCTTAAATTCTTTAACTTCATCACAATTTTTAAAAATCATTCGAAAAAGTTAAAAATACTATTATAAATATTCATAATCCCTCCTATAGTTCAGTAATTATTGGAATAATCATTGGTCCTCTTTTTATTTCATGATAAATATATGAATTCAAATCTTTTCTAATATTATATCTCATAGTTCCAATATCTGTTATTGAATCTTCTTTACACATTAATAAAGTATTTTCTACAACTTTTTCTCATTTCAGAAACTAGATCTAGATTTTCTTTTACATAAATAAATCCTCTTGAAACAATTTCAGGTCCAGATATTATTTCTTTACTAGATTTCTCAAGTACAACCATTACAATGATAATTCCATCTTCAGAAAGATGTTTTTCTATCTCTTAAAACAGCACTACCAACATCTCCAACACCAAGGCCATCTACTAATATGTTCCCAGATTCAACAGTTCCAGATATAAAACCTTCTTGTTTATAGTTAAATTCAAAAACTGTACCGTTGCGTCCTATAAAAATATTCTCTTTTGGCATTCCCATCTCAACCGCTAATTTTGCATGTCTTTTTAAATGTCTTGATTCTCCATGAACAGGTATAAAATACTTTAGGTTTTTACTAATGTATGAATTAATTTTAATTCTTCTTGACAAGCATAGCCAGATACATGGACTTCTGCTAGTGAAGAATGAATAACTTTAACTCCCATTTCAACAAGACGATTAACAAGACCAAAAATATTTTTTCATTTCCAGGTATCGGTGATGCAGAAATAATTACAGTGTCATTTTCTGTTAATACTAGCTTTTTATGTTCTCCATAAGCCATTCTATTTAAAGCACTCATAGGTTCGCCTTGACTACCTGTCATTAAAAGTACAATTTTAGATTCATCATATTTATTAATATTATTCAAATCTATTAAAGTACCTTCTTCTATTTCTAATTTATTTAATTCAGTAGCTACTTTAATAACATTAACCATAGAACGACCTGAAATTGCAACTTTTCTATTAAATTTTTCAGCAGCCTTTATGATCTGTTGAACACGATGTAAATTTGACGCAAATGTTGCAACAATAATTCTACCTTGAGCTTTGCTGAAAAGTTCAACAAAAGTATCTCCTACTGAACTTTCACTCATTGTATAACCTGGTCTTTCTACATTTGTACTATCAGCACATAAAAGCATTACGCCATCCATTCCCCATTGAGCAATACGATGCAAAATCCATTTTTATCACCATCAATAGGTGTATAGTCAATTTTAAAATCTCCAGTGAAAAGAATATTTCCAACCGGTGTCTTTATCCCAAAACTAACACTATCTGGAATACTATGACAAGCTCTTATAAATTCAACAGAAAAATGTTTAGTTTTAATTGTTTCTCCCTGCATTTACTAAATGCAAATTTTTCTTTGCTCAAATTATGCTCTTGTAATTTGCTTTCAACTAAACCTAAAGTTAACTTAGTTCCATAAACTGGTACATTTATAGTATATATATGGAACAGAACCTATATGATCTTCATGACCATGTGTCAAAAAAAGTGCTTTAACCCTGTCTATATTTTTCATTAAATAGGTAATATCTGGAATTACAATATCTATCCCTGGCATATCATCATCTGGAAATGTCATACCACAATCTAAAATGATAATTTTCATCATCATATTCCAAAATAGACATATTCTTACCTATTTCACCAACTCCACCTAAAAGGTATCATCTTTAAAGTTTTCTTTTATTTTTGCACAACAATAATCTCCTATTTTTTTCAAGATTTAAACAATCTGAGCAACTTCCATAGAATTTTAAATCGTGGTTTGAAACTTTAAATTTATATTTATCTTCAATAATTTCTTCTAAAGTATCTAGATAGTCTTCTTCAACTTCTATAATTTTTCCACAATTCTTACAAATTAGGTGGTGGTGTTGATGTTTGTCATCATCTCTTATAATTTCATATCTATATCTTTTATCATCAAAATCCAATTTATGAACTAAATTCATCTTATCAAAAATTACAAGCGTACGATAAACAGTTGCTATACCTAAATCTTTATCGTATTTACTTGCGATTTCATGTAGTTCTTCTGGACTTAAATGATTACCTTTATTTTCGTTTAAGACATTAAAAACAATTTCTCTTTGTTTTGTAATCTTATAGTTGTTTTCTACTAACAACTTTTTCATATCTTTAACATCCATAACAATTCTCCTTTTTATTTTATTCTTTTCTGACTTTAACTCCTCATAAACTTCTATTGCATCAGAAAGTTCTTCATCATCTATTCCTTCTAAATTTATATTTCCATCTTTATCATATATTATTTTTAAAAATATATGTGTTTACATCATCTTCTGAATTTTAAAACTGCGTATTCACTATCATTCATACCAAAAAGTTTCAACTAATTCAAAAATTATCTTTTTCCATTCTCATCATAAGCTTCAAAACGTTCCACTATGTCACTCCCTATTTTCTATCTAAGTAAGATTGTAGAATATATGTAGCAGCTACTTTGTCAATTACTTGTTTTCTTTTTTCTGCTCATATTTCCTTCTATTAAAATTCTTTCAGCACTTACTGTTGTAAGTCTTTCATCTTGCATAATTATCTCTATATCTAATTTATTTTCCAATAAAAATTTTTCAAATCATTAACAAAAGTTAAAAACTTTTTCGCCTTGTGGACCTATAGAATTATTCATATTTTTAGGAAGACCAATTATAATCTTAATTATATTTTCTTTTGTAATTATTTCTTTTAGTGAGTCTAGATCTTTTCTAGTGTTTCTCTAAAATATTGTACTATGTCCTTGAGCCATGATGAATAAAGGATCACTTATTGCTACCCTATTGTTCTATCACCTACATCTAAAGCCATATATCTATTCATAAATACCTCTTTTTCCTCATAAAAGCCCCCGGCAAGATTATTGCCGGGAAACTTTTAATCTTTTATATAATTTTCTAGAAACTCTTCAAGAATTTCATCTCTACTTACTTGTCTAATTAAGCCTCTAGCATTATTATAACTAGTTATATAAGTAGGATCTCCTGAAAGAATATATCCTATTATTTGATCTTTTAGGATTATATCCCTTATTTTCAAGTGCTGAATAAACAATTTTTATTATTTCTTTAACACTTTTTATCACTTGGTATTTCAATTCTCATTGTTTCATTAAATTCGTTTTGACATATAATCCCTCCTATATTTTTCTAAAATTGAGCTTTTAAAAATTTCTTCTGCATTTTCTAAAGCAAAAATCAACTTTACTTAAGTCTTTTTCCACCAGCTGATGCTATATCTGGTCTACCTCCACCATTTCCACCAACTAATTTTTGCAACTTCTTTAACAATATTTCCAGCATTTATTTTTTTCTTGCATTTAAGTCTTTACTTACACCAACAGTGAAAGTAAGTTTTCCTTGATAAACATTAGCAAATACTATTACACTTGTACCCAATTTATCCCTTTAATTTATCAATTAGATCTCTTAAATCATTTTGATTTTTCAAATTCTACTTTTTGCAATGAAAGATATTCCATCTATATCTTTCTTTTCAGCTATAAATGAATCTAAACTATTTAAAGCTATTTGTGATTTTAATTCCTTTAATTCTTTTTCTAAAGATTTTATTTCTTCATTTACAGATTCAACCTTAGAAACAAGCTCAGGCTTTTTACATTTCAAAATATTTGATACTTCATCAATTTGATTTTCAGTTTTCTTTAAATATTCATATACACTTCTTCCAGTAATAGCTTCAATTCTTCTAACTCCAGCAGCAACACTTGATTCGGAAGTTATTTTAAACATTTGAATTTCACTAACATTTTTAACATGAGTTCCACCACAAAGTTCAATTGACCAACCACCAAATGATACTACTCTAACAACATCTTTATATTTATCTTCAAAAAGTCCAATTGCTCCAATTTTTGAAGACTCTTCTAAAGTCATTTCTTTAATAATGGTATTTAAATTCAAAAGCAATTTTATCATTAACTATTTGTTCTACTCTCTTTAAATCTTCTTGACTTACAGCTTCAAAATGAGTAAAATCAAATCTTAATTTATTTGCATCTACTAAAGAACCAGCTTGATTAATATGATTTCCTAATACTCAATTAATGCTTGATGTAATAAATGAGTTGCAGAGTGGTTTTTCATAATATCACGTCTATTATTAATGTCAATTTTTAAAATGTTAATTCATCTCCTAAATTAACTGTTCCACTTACTACTTCTACACTATGAAATATACCATTATTTTTTTATTTTCTTTGTATCTAATACTTTAATTTCACAATCTGTACCTTCTATAGTTCCAATGTCTCCTACTTGTCCACCACCTTCACCATAAAAACAGTTCTATCAGACACTAAAAGCGCTTTATCACCTTGTTTTAAAGTTGAAACTTCTTTTTCATCCTTAAATAATTTTATAACTTTTCCAGTACACTCATTATCTGTATAGCCTAAAAATTCAGTTGTTTCTAAAAGCTTTCAAATAATCAGTATTTTTTTCACTCCATCCAGCAGATGAAACATTTCTTCCTTCTCTAGCTCTTATCTTTTGATCTTGCATGTTTTTATTAAAAAGCTTCTTCATCTACTGTCATTTTTCTTCTTCTAATATTTCTTTTTGTTAAATCTAAAGGAAAACCATAAGTATCGTATAATTTAAAGGCTTTATCTCCAGGTAAAACATTTGAATGTATAGATTTTTCTTCTTCAATATGAATTTAAAAATTCCTAAACCTTGTTCAATAGTTTCTTGAATTTTGATTCTTCAACATTAAAATTTTAAATATTCTTTCGCTATCTTCTAACAATTCAGGATATTCCATATTATATGCTTCCATTACAACCTTTGAAACATCTACTAAGAAATTTTCCTTAATACCTAATAACTTACCATGTCTTGCATGCACGTCTAATAAGTCTTCTTAAAACATATCCTCTTTTGCTCATTACTTGGAATTACTCCGTCATAAATTAAGAATGTCATAGCTCTAGCATGATCAGCAATTACTCTTATTGATATGTCTGAAAATTTCATTTTGATTTATATCTAACTCCAGAAATTTCTTCAATTTTCTTAATAATAGTATCAATTAATCCTATTTCAAATATATTATCTTTTTCTTCTAAAACAAGAGTTATTCTTTCAAGCCCCATACCAGTATCAATATTTGGATGCTCTAATCTATGATAATTTCCATCTTTATCTTTATTGAATTGAGTGAATACTAAATTCCAAATTTCCATAAATCTATCATCTGGTTGTATATTTTTCTCCTCTATCATACATAATTTCAGAACAAGGACCACAAGGGCCAACTTCTAATTCCCAAAAATTATCTTCTTTTCCTAATCTCTGAATTTTTCTGCAGGTAATCCAATCTCATTTTTCCAAATATTATAAGCTTCATCATCTTCTTCATAAACTGTAACAGATAATAAATTTTTATCTATTTCTAGTTTATCAGTTAAAAATTCCCAAGCCCAAGTAATAGCTTCGCTCTTAAAAATAATCCCCAAAAGAGAAATTTCCTAACATTTCAAAAAGTTCCATGTCTTTGTGTTTTTCCTACATTATCAATGTCTGCTGTTCTAATACACTTTTTGACTTGATGTAGCTCTATTTTTACTCATACGCCTGTGAAATAGTCTTTTAAAGGTGCCATTCCAGCATTAATAAGTAACAAACTTTTTATCATTATTTGGAATTAACGGATAACTCTTTAAACGCAAATGTCCTTTCCCCTCAAAAACTCCAAATATTCTTCTCTAATTTCATTTAATCCTAATTTTCTCATATTTCCCTCTTAATCTTCAATTTTATCTTTATATAAATATTTTTACATATGGTTTTGTATTGTCGTAAATTATCTTTATAACTGCAGCAACAGGCACAGGAAAATCATTCCTAATACACCGAACATTCCTCCACCAATTATTAAAAGTATTAAAAACTATTAGTGGATGCATTCCAGTACTATCTCCGAGTATTTTTGGACCTATAATATTATTTTCAAGCCATTGAACAAAACAAAATAGTGCAGCAACCCAAAACGCGGTTAAAGGCCCTTTAAATAGTGCAATTAATACTGCAGGAATGAAACCTAAAAATGGTCCAATATATGGAATAATATCCGCTACACATGTTATAACACCGATTACAAATGAAAACTCGATTCTAAACGCCATTAAATATATCATAGTAGCAACGCCAACGAATATTGCCATTATAATTCTACCCTTACAAACATAGATAATGACTGATCAATTTCTTTCCAAACTTTAACAAAAGAAATTTTCATACTTGTCAGGTACACTTTTACTAATCGCATTCAATATTTTTATCTTTTTCAAGCAACAAATAAAACGTTATAACTGGAATTAAAATTAACTGAATTATGATACCAATAAAATTTGATATTCCTGCAACCATTCCTGTTATCCAAGTTCCAGAAGATGCTAGCATAGTATTCGTAATTTTACAAGTTGACCATTTACACTTGTTATCATTTGATTAATAAAAAGGAACATTTGTAAATAAATTTTTGTCTAATACTTTCACTATAATCAACAAAATTTCTTACCATATCTGGCAATGAAAAAAAGTAAATGTTTAAACTGTTTAAATGTACTTGGAAATATTCCTATTGCTAAAAATAAAGATTGAAAGTGCTATTATAACATAAATAAGTATTATTGCATACAATCTTTTTATATTCTTTCTCTCTAAAAAAATTTCATAAAAGGATTTAAAATATATGCTATAATTACCGATGCTAAAAAAAGTATATAAAGTAACCTTTAAAATAGTATATGTTCTAAATAATATATACATTATAAATATAGATAGAATACAAAGTGTAATTCTTAAAACCTTATATTTGTTAAATTTTATTTTTTTCTCCATTTTCTAGCCTTTTTATTAGAAAAATTGAATTGAAACATATATTCCAACAACTAATAAAATTGCAATCAATATCTTTATAGTAATATTTAAAAATAAATCAAAATTTGGCATGTTACCTCCATCTAATCAATTATTTCTTTTTAAAGCTATAATAAACTCATCTATTTCTTCAAATGAATTATTTTCACTAAAACTAATTCTAATTGCGCTATTTTTTTAATTCATCATCTAAACCCATCGATTCTAAAACATGTGAATTCTCAACAGCTCCGCTACAAAGCTGATCCTCCCGAAATGCAAATTCCTCGAAGATCCATACTCATGATTATCATTTCTTTTATCAACTCCAGGAAAAGAAATGTTTTAGTATTCCCTGAAGCTCTGTTATCTAGAGATCCGTTTATAACATATTTTTGGTATATTATCTTGTAATTTATTTAAAAATAATCTTTAAAGAAAATCTTTTTGAAATATTTATATCTATTGATTTTCTCAAAAATATCAATAGCTTTAGAAAACCCAACAATACCTGCTAACATTTTCTGTTCCAGCACGTCTAGAACGTTCTTGACTTCCGCCAAATATAAAATTTTCAATATCTATACCTGTTTTTAATATATAAGGCTCAATTCCTTTTTGGTGCGTGCACTTTATGACCAGATATAGAAAGCAAATCAACATTTAAGTCTTTGACATTGATTCTGATCTCTGATAAAAGCTTGAACTGCATCTGTGTGAAATATAATATTAGGATTTTTATCTTTAACAGCTTTACATATTGTTTTTATATCTTGAATAGTTCCGATTTCATTATTTACATACATTATAGATACTAAAACTGTATCTTTTCTTAATGCATTAACTACATCTTTTTACATCTATAAAACCTTCCTTATTAGGATTAATAAAAGTAACATCAAATCCTAATTTATTTAAGAATTTTGATGTTTCTATTACTGCCGAATGTTCAAAAAGAACTAACAATAATATGACCAGTATTATGACCTTTAAATAATGTAGGTCCAATCAACGCCCAATTATCTGCTTCTGTTCCTCCTGATGTAAAAAATAATTCATTTTTATCTGCATTTATATATGTTGAAATATTTTCTCTTGATTTTCAATAGCAACTCTAGATTTTGTGAAAAATTCATAAACTGAAGATGGATTTGAATAATTTTTACCATAAACTCATCCATTGCATCGTAAACTTCTTCATATAAACTTGTAGTTGCAGAATTATCAAAATAAATAATATTATCCATATGCACAAAAACTCCATTTTTAAAATAAAAATATATCACTATAATTATACTCTAATATGCTATAAAATACAAGAAAAATCTAATAAAAAGTCATTTAAATAAAAACTACTTTTTAGTAATTTTTAACAAAAATTATCTTAATATATTTTACTATAATATTTTATACTTCTTACTATATTTTTTTAAAAAGAAAAACAATAATATACTTCTTTTATTTTTTTAACTAATTATTTCCAATTATAAGATTTATTAATTATAAAAAATTTTTATTAGAAATTAATATAATAAAATATTAAAAAAATAAACATTTATTGTGTTATAATAAATATGTAAATATATTAATATAATATATAAATTTTATTAGGAGGAAAACTATGATGTATTCAAAATTATGTATGTTAGTTTGTTTAAGTATTGGACTAAGTGCTTGTGGACAAACTGCAAAGAAAGTAGAAAAACAGTTCGTCAAAAAAACGAATCTACTGAATTAAACAATTCTAATTTAAAAATGAAACTGTTAATTTAAATGACCCTAATTTAGAAGAACAGTGGAAAAAGAACCATACTATGGATTAAAGTTGGATTTGAAGGCGCCTTATGTACTAGTGGTCTTGGAGTAGCTCAAGTTAAAAGGATTTTTGCTAAATATGGACTAGATGCTGAAATTATTAATACTCCTAATATGCTTGATGCCATTGGTACTGGAAAATTAGATGCAACAACAAATCATATTGCAGCTTCAATGGTCCCAGCATTTAATGGTGTTGATATGGTTTTTGCCAGAGCAGCTCAAACTGGTTGTAGAAGTTTATATGTTCTTAATAATTCAGATATAAAATCAACAAAAGACTTAGTTGGAAAAGAAGTTGCAATATCTGGTGGTGGTATTGGAGGACATGATCATAATATCGCTCTTAGATTCTTATTCAGAGATGGTGTTGACTATAAAAAGTGTTAAATTTAAACCTATAGAATCAGCTGCAACTATTCAAGCTATGAAAAACGGAGAAGTTCATGCTGCAATATTATCTGACCAATTTGCAAAAAAATTTGTTGATAGCGGTGAATTAAGATATATAAGATCAATAACTTTTGATGATGATTTTAAAGAAGAACCTTGCTGCACATTAATATTAAATAAAACTTTTGTTGAGCAAAATCCTATTACTGCTGCTAAACTTGTAGAAGCTCATAAAGAAGCTAGTAATTGGATTGAAGATAACAAATATGATGCAGCAAAGTTAATGAAAGCAAATAACTGGGGATCAGGAGATATAGAATCAGATTATAAGTTTTTACAAACATATAACTTTAAAGTAACTGATGAACAAATGGAAAAAAACTTTAAATCAAGTAATTAATGACTATAAAGAATTTGGAATAATTACAAAAAGATGTAAGTACACAAGATATTCTAAATAAGATATATAAACCTAGAAAAAGTAAAATAAAGGAGATAATATTTTTGACTAAGAAAAAATTGCATTTGCGGAATTTGTCCTGGAGATTGCCAAGTTGAAATTGAATTAATAGATGGACATATTAAAAAAATATTAAACCTTCTGACGAAAAACCATCTGCAATTTGCTTAAGAGGATTATATTCAGATGAGATTGTAAATTCTAATGATAGACTAAAAACCTCTTATTAGAGTTGGAAAAAGGTGAAGGTAAATTTGAGAAGCTAGTTGGGACGAAGCTATTAAGTATATAGGGAGAAAAATTTTTAATAGAATTATTAAATCAAATGGTCCCCATGCTCTTATGAGTCATGTTGGTAGAGGCGGATTTGAATATAGTACAGATGATTATGTCCATGTAAAATCTCCTGGCAAAGCACCTGGCGGATTTTTTTCTCCAATAGGATCACTAAATAATAGTAGTGTAGGTTCTCTTTGTTATGTAAGTTATGGTGTTTTTGCTCCAATAACAACAATGGGCTTCCCTGCAACATGGTTGGAACCTGATATTGAAAACACAAATCTCCTTGTTATTTGGGGAACAAATCCAAAAACAGATTCTCCCCCATTTAAATATGATAGAATATTAAAAGCAAAAAGAAGAGGCTGTAAAATTATTGTTATAGACCATTATAAATGTGATATTGCCGAAATTGCTGATTTATACATACCAATTAAATCTGGAACTGATGGATATTTTTATATTATCATTATTAAATTATATGTTTAATAATAATATGTTAGATAAAGAATTCTTAGAAAAATACACTTATGGTAAAAAGACTTTTTAGAATATATTAAGGATTTTTCTATTAGTTCCTGTATTAAGATGACAAATATTAGCGAAGATAATTTTATCAAATTTGCAAAAACTTATTACAAATGAACCTGCTGCATTAATAACTTATACTGGACTTGAATATTCAAATTCTGGGGTTCAAACAATAAGAAGTTTATATACTCTATGGGCTCTGTCTAAAAATTTAGATGTTAAAGGTGGGCTTCTAATTAAGCCAAAAACAAAAATATGTATGATAGAGTTAAAAACTCCAAATATTAAAGATATGCATTTAAGAATGATTGGAGAAAAAGAGTTCCCACTTTTTATAAAACTTATTTCTCAACCACAATTTATGATGTTTCCTAAAGCAGTTTTTGAATAAGGAACCTTACGAAATAAAAGGACTATTAAATGTTGGTGCTGCAATAACAAATAACTATCCAAACTCAGGATTATTTGAAAAAAGCACTATTAAATTTAGACTTCTTTTGTAAATGTAGATAGATTTCTAACAAAAGATTCTTTATATGCTGATGTTGTTCTTCCAGCTACAACTTATTATGAAGATGAGAGTTTTTGTAATATATCCAGATAGAGTTGAAAAAGAGAAAGAGTAATAGAACCTATTGGAGAATCAAAATCTAATATCTATATCTTACAATTAATTGCTGAGGAATTAGGGTTTTGGAGAACAATATCCAAAAATGATCAAGAACTATTGGAATTTTCATTTTATAATACTCCAGAAATATTAGATGCTCTAAAAAGATGGTGTATATTATTTCCAACAAAATTCAGTTGAATTTCAATATGAAAAAAATATAAAAAGGATTATTAACACCTAATGGTATAATAGGATTCCCAACACCAACTGGAAAAATTTGAAATATACTCAACTCTTCTAAAATCTTATGGATATGAACCACTTCAAAGTATATAAATGCAGAAGAAGGTCAAATAAACACCCCTGATTTGTTTGAAAAAAATATCCATTAATACTAAATACTGGCTCAAGAATAAAAATCAACGTTTAGAACACAACATTTGAATATACAAGGATTATTAGATTTCCAACCAAAACCAGAAGTTTTAATTAATCCTATTGATGCTTTCGATAGAGATATTTCAGATGGTGACTGTATTGAAATTTATAATTCAAGAGGATGTATAGAAATGTATGCAAAAAGTTACTGACAAAATTCAAAAAGGAGATTTAGAAGTTAACATAGGGAGGAGGATCTCCATATCAAAGCAAAGAATGGAGTAAGGCAAACGTGAATTCATTAACTGATAATAATAATATTGATATTATATCAGGATTTCCATGCTTTTAAAAACTTACTTTGTAATGTACGTAAAAACAATAGTTTTTCATTTTTAAGAATAAAAAAAGGCACTGTTTAATCAGTGCCTTTTTAGTAATTTTATATTAAAAATCTAATATTAGTTTTTAAAGCAAATTATTTAACTAATTCTAAAATCGCCATTTCAGCTGCGTCCCTTGTCTAGGTCCTAGCTTTAATATTCTTGTATATCCACCGTTTCTTTCTTTATAAAGTGGAGCAATTTCTTCGAATAGCTTATGAACTGTTTCAGTCTTGTAAATATAAGCTAAGGCTTGTCTTCTTGCATGAAGATCACCCTTTTTACCAAGAGTTATCATCTTTTCAGCTACTCTTCTAGTTTCCTTTTGCTCTTGTTAACGTAGTTTCAATCTTTCCATTTTCAAAAGAGATTGAACTTGATTTCTAAGCATTGCATCTCTATGATCTGCTCTACGTCCAAGTTTTCTTAAATTAGCCAAAGTACTACCTCCTCTTTTTATTCTTCATCTAAAAATTTTAAACCTAATTCGTGAATTTTATCTATTACTTCTTCTACAGACTTCTTACCAAAGTTTTTAATTTTCTTTAGTTGTTCTATATCTTGAGAAATAATGTCCTTAACTGTATCAAGATTTGCTCTTTTCAAACAGTTAAAACTTCTAAGGGATAAATCTAATTCTTCAACACTCTTTGATAAAACACTATTAGTGTCTAAATTTTTACCATCTTTTATACTTGAATTATCAAGGTTAATGTCTGGTAGTGATCTAAATAGACTTAAGTAATCTATAAAAATTCCAGCACCTGTTGAAAGAGCTTCTTGTGGAGTTATAGTTCCATTTGTCCAAACTTCAATTTCAAGTTTATCAAAAATCTATACTTTGTCCAACTCTAGTATTCCCTACTGTAAAGTTAACTTTCTTTACAGGAGAAAAAGAAGAATCAACTGCTATTGAATTAATATCACAGTATTCTTTATTCAAATCGCTAACTCTATAGCCTTTTACCATTTAAGACTAATAAATCCATTCTGATTTCTCCCTCTTCATTAAGAGTTGTTATATAATGATCTTTATTAGCTATTTCAACATTTTGATTTTCAGAAATATCTCCAGCTGTTACAACTTTTGGCCCTTTTACATTTAATTCTAATACTACAGGTTCATCATTAAATTTCTTTTAATGCAATTCCTTTTATATTAATTAAAAATTTCTGGAACATCAGCTATTGAACCTTTAATAGTTGTAAACTCATGTCCAACACCATCAATTTTAACAGTTGCTATGGCAGATCCAGGAAGAGAACCCAAAAGAACTCTTCTCATAGAATTACCTAATGTAGTACCATATCCTCTATCTAGAGGCATAATAGCAAATTTACCATAGTTTTTTTCAAGATCTACATCTAAAACTTCAATATTTGTATTTAAATCTTCTGTCATAGACTTTATCCTCCTTAGTCTAATTCATATTGAAACTTTTTAAATACTTTTAAAAAGTTTACAATTCACTCTTCTTCTCTTTGGTGGTCTACAACCATTATGTGGAATTGGAGTAACATCCTTAATTAAACTAACTTCAAGCCCAGTAGCTTGTAATGATCTGATAGCAGCTTCTCTACCTGATCCAGGTCCTTTAACATAAACTTCTACAACTTTTAGTCCATGTTCCATAGCTTTTTTTGCAGCTTCTTCAGCAGCTTGTTGTGCAGCAAATGGAGTAGATTTTCTTGATCCTCTAAAACCTAATTGTCCAGCACTTGCCCAAGAAATTACATTACCGTTTAAATCACTTAGAGTTACCATAGTGTTATTAAATGAAGAAACGATATGAGCTTGTCCTTTTTCAATGTTTTTACGCTCTCTTCTCTTAACACGAGCTTTTTGTTTCTTAATTGCCAATTAAATCCCCTCCTTATTTACCTTTTTTTGTTCCAGAAACTTTCTTTGGACCTTTTCTAGTTCTGGCATTATTTTTAGTATTTTGTCCTCTTACAGGTAAACCTCTTCTATGTCTGATTCCTCTGTAACAGTTAATTTCTCTTAATCTCTTAATATTCATAGCGATTTCTCTACGTAAATCACCTTCAACAAGATATTTATCTATTTCAGCTCTTATTAAAGCAACTTCAGCTTCAGTTAAATCTTTAACTCTTGTATCTGGATTGATTCCAGCATTTCTAAGAATATCATTTGAAGTCTTTCTACCTATACCATAGATATAAGTCAAACCTATTTCTACCCTTTTTTCTCTTGGTAAGTCGACACCTACAATTCTTGCCACTGTTACCTACACCTCCATCTTCATTAACCTTGTTTTTGTTTGTGCTTTGGATTTTCACAAATCACCATTACTCTACCTTTTCTTCTGATGATTTTACATTTTTCGCACATTTTTTTTACTGATGGTCTTACTTTCATTTAAGTCCCTCCTATGCTACTTGTTTCGCCAAGTTATTCTTCCCTTTGTTAAATCATAAGGTGAAAGTTCAACTAATACCTTATCACCTGGAAGAATTCTTATATAATTCATTCTTAATTTTCCTGATATATGAGCTGTTATTTCATGACCATTTGCAAGTTTAACCTTGAATATAGTATTCGGCATAGCTTCAATAACAGTTCCTTCAACTTCTATAACATCCTTTTTGGACATTTAAAGAACCTCCTATTATTCTACATTATCTTGTATATATGATTTTAATAATTTTTCTCAAATTAGAATCATTAAATGATAATGGATTCAAACTAAAATCTTTAAGCACGTCATTATAAATTTGCAAATGCTTTGACTTTTTAAGTTTAGGTTTAGAAAGAGGTCTGTTACTACCATTAGCAATTTTTACTAATGATGAACTAATTACCTCAACTATGATCATTACTTCGCCCTTGTCCCGGCCCTTAAGTGATTTTACAACCTGACCTACTTTAAAATCAAAATTTAGATCCATAGTATACTCTCCAAAATGATTGACATTTTAAGAAAGAGACTCCTTAATTTGTGAAAAGACATCCTCAATAGGTAAAGTACCATCAACAGTTAAAATCAATCCTAAATTTTTGTAAAAATCAATTAGTGGAAAAGTTTGGTTTTCATATACTTCTATACGATCTAAAACAGTTTTTCATTATCATCCGCTCTTTGAATAACTTCACCAGAACATTTATCACAAACACTATCTTTTGATGTTGGTTTTGTTGTCTACATGATAAGTTTCTCCACAATTCTTACATACTCTTCTTCCAGAAAGTCTTTTTACTAATATTTTTTTATCAACATCAATATTAATAACTTTATCTAGTTTAAGACCTCTTTCTTCTAAACCCTTTTGTAAGGCTTCTGCTTGATTAATTGTTCTTGGAAAACCATCTAATAAGAATCCATTTTTACAGTCATCATTTGAAAGTCTATCCCATACTAAATCAATAGTAAGTTCATCTGGAACTAATTGTCCATTGTCTAAATAAGACTTTACTTTTTCCAAGTTCTGTTTCATTTTTAATATTATGTCTAAATATATCTCCTGTTGAAATATGAGTTATTCCATATTCAGCAACGATACTTGACGCTTGAGTTCCCTTTCGGCTCCCTGGGGCCCCTAACAAAATTAGTCTCATATTATATCTCCTATAAACTATTTATTCAAAAACCTTTATAGTGTCTCATCAACATCATAGATTCTATTTGCTTCATTGTTTCAATTACTACACCAACTATAATTATAACTGATGTTCCACCAAAGTTAATTTTCATTCCACTTATACGAGAAATAACAATTGGCGCTGAAGCAATTAAAGCTAGAATAATAGAACCTGAGAAAGTAATTCTATTTGATATTTTTGTAAATATTCTCCGGTTGGTTTTTCCAGGTCTAATTCCAGGAATAAATCCACCGTATTGTTGTAAATTTTTTTGCGTATTCAACAGTATTAAATTGAATTGATGAATAAAAGAATCCAAACAATATTATCAATATAAAATTCAATATTGAATATACATACACACCAACTGAACCTTCAACTGTTAAGTATGAACTAATCCAATTTGGAGTTCCACCAGAAAATAATAATGAAAGAGTTTGTGGCATTGCTAATAAAGATGATGCAAGATTACTGGCATTACACCGCTCATATTAACTTTTACAGGAATATGAGTAGCTTGTCCGCCATACATTTTCCTTCCAACAACTTTTTTTGCATATTGAACTGTTATTTTTCTTTCACCTTCATTTATAAGTACAACAATTACAACTATTGCAATAGCCGCTAGTACTACACCTATTATAGTAAGAATTCCAACTGTTCCAGTTATTATTCCGTAAATAAAAGTTCCGATTTGTGTTGGTAAATTTGAAACAATACCAAGGAAGATAATAATTGAAATACCATTACCTACTCCTTTTTCTGTAATTATTTCACCTAACCAAACTAAGAACATTGAGCCTGCTAATAAAGATGTAATAATCAATGCTGATTGAATATATCCATTAGCAACAATAGCTTTAGCAAATAAACCATTTGCAATTGCCATAGCTTCAAATATTCCAAGTATTACTGCGCTATTTTAGTATATTTTGCAACTTTTTCTTACCCATCTCACCATCTCTTGCAATTTCTCCAAGTCTTGGGAATGCAATAGTAAGAAGTTGTACAACTATTGATGCTGTAATGTAAGGATAAATACTTAGAGCAAAAAACACTCATTTGTTTTAAACTATCTCCGGCAAGTAAATCTAATAGATTTACTAAACCACCAACGTTTGAACTCATAAGTTGACTAACAACTTTTTGTCTATAAATGGAATTGGAATTATATTACCAAGTCTATAAACAACAATCATCAATAATGTAAAAAAATCATTTTTACTCTGATTTCTTTTTATTCTCCACGCATTAGATAGAGTCTTGAACATATTAGATCACCTCTACCTTTCCTCCAGTGCTTATTTTTTTCGATAGCACTCTTAGTAAATTTACTGCAAAGATACAGTTAATTTCTTAGTTAATTCTCCATTACCTAAAAATCTTAACACCATCTTTTTGCTTTAGCTCTTTTAGCTAAATTAACTTCAAATATTAATTCTTCAGTAACTTCTGTACCATCTTCAAAAAAATATTTAATTGTTCTACATTTACTTCTGCATATTGTTTAGCAAAAATATTAGTAAAACCTCTTTTTGAAGTCTTCTAAATAGTGGCATTTGTCCACCTTCAAATCCAGGTCTTACTCCTCCGCCTGATCTTGAATTTTGGCCGTCACGTCCTTTACCGCCGTACTTACCTAGCCCAGAACCGTAACCTCTACCAAGTCTTTTTCTTGCTTTTGAGCCTCCACCTTCAGCAGGTCTTAAATCATGTAACTTCACGCTTTATACCTCCTTAAATTTCTTCAACTTCAAGCATAAAACTTATTTGATTGATCATACCTCTAATTGATGGAGTGTCTTCCTTAACAACTGTTTGACCAACTTTTTAAACCTAAAAGCTTCAACATTTTTAATATGTTTTTGTATTCTACCGATTTTACTCTTTTTAAGTGTTATTTTGAGCTTTGCCATTTTAAAAGCCCCCCTTAACCTAATATTTCTTCTACGGATTTTCCTCTTAATTTAGCTATATCTTCAGCTCTCTTAAGATTCTTTAACCCTTCCATAGTTGCATTAACTATATTTCTAGCATTTGTAGTTCCTAAAGATTTACTTCTAACATCTTTAATTCCTGCAAGTTCACAAACCGCACGAACAGGACCACCAGCGATAACTCCAGTACCAGCTCCAGCAGGTTTTAATAAAACTCTACCAGCTCCAAAAACTCCAACAATTTCATGAGGAATTGTAGTGTTTACAAGAGGTACTCTGATAACATGTTTTTTAGCATCTTGTACACCTTTTCTGATAGCTTCAGGAACTTCAAGTGCTTTACCAACACCTACTCCAACATGTCCATTTCCATCTCCAACTACTACAAGAGCGCTAAATCTGAAGTTTCTACCACCTTTTACTACTTTAGTAACACGGTTGATGGCAACTACTCTTTCTTCTAATTCTAATCCTTCTACTTCTTTAATTAAAAGTTCCATTAATTACCCTCCTGATACTAAAATTTAAGTCCAGCTTCTCTGGCACCTTCAGCTAATTCTTTAACTTTTCCGTGATATAAATAACCACTTCTATCAAAAACTACTTCTGTAATGCCTTTTTCAACAGCTTTTACCAATTGCTAGACCAACAGCTTTAGCAGCTTCTTTATTAGATTTTGATTCTAATGAAGCAAATTCTTTATCTAATGTTGAAGCTGAAACTAAAGTTACGCCCTTAGTATCGTCTATAATTTGAGCATATATATTAGTATTACTTCTATATAAATTTAATCTTGGTTTTCAGGAGTTCCAGAAACTTTTTCTTACTCTAGCATGTCTTGCTTTTTCTATTTTCATTTTTGCTAATTTGCTTTAACATTAAATTTCACTCCTTCCTATTTACCAGTCTTACCAACTTTACGTCTGATATATTCTCCTTCATATCTTACACCCTTACCTTTGTATGGTTCAGGTCTTCTATGAGCACGAATATTAGCTGCAAAGTTTCCAAGTTTTTGTTTATCTATACCATTAATCACTATCTTAGTTGGTTCAGGAACTTCTACAGTTATACCTTCTGGATCTAAAACTTCAATTGGATGAGAATATCCTAAGTTTAAAGTTAATTTATTTCCAGCTTTTGCTGCTCTATATCCAGTTCCTTCTATAATCAAAGTTTTAGTAAATCCCTTTGAAACACCTTCAATCATGTTAGCAAGAAGAGTTCTTGTTAAACCATGAAGTGATTTATGTCTTTTTATTTCAGAAGGACGTTCTATACTAATTGTATCTCCTTCTATTTTAATGTTCATTTCACTGCTTAATTTTTGAGCTAATTTTCCTTTAGGTCCTTTTACTTCAACGAAGTTTTCTTCACCTAAAATTACCTCAACTCCAGCAGGAACAACAATTGGTTTTAATCCAATTCTTGACATTGGTTTACCTCCTTAGTTTTAATCCTTAAACATGTTACCAAACGTAACAAAGAACCTCTCCACCAATACCTTCTTTTCTAGCAACTTTATCAGTTACAACTCCTTTTTGATGTTGAGATAATTGCGATTCCAAGTCCTCCTAAAACTTTTAGGAATTTCATGGCTTCTAGCGTAAACTCTTAAGCCAGGTTTTGAAATTCTCTTAAGTCCTGAAATAACTTTTTCGTTATTTTTTCCATATTTTAAGTCAACTGTGATGATTCCTTGTTTGTCATCTTCAATTACATTATATCCTTCAATAAAACCTTCATCTAATAAAATCTGAACAAGATTCTTTTTCATTTTTGATGCAGGTATTTCAACAGATGAATGTCTTGCGTTATTACCATTTCTAATTCTTGTAAGCATATCTGCTATAGGATCAGTCATCATATAAGCTTCCTCCTTTATTTAATATTACCAACTAGCCTTTTTAACGCCAGGAATTTCTCCCTTGTAAGCTAATTCACGGAACACAATACGGCTGATTCCATATTTTCCAATGTATCCATGAGGACGTCCAGTTATTTTACAACGATTGTGTAAACGAGTTGGTGAAGCATTTCTTGGTAATTTGCTTAAACCAACATAGTCCCCTTTGGCTTTTAACTCTGCACGTTTTGCAGCATATTTTTCAACTAACTTTTGACGTTTTAATTCACGTTGTACCATTGATTTTTTAGCCATTAAATTTCTCCCCCTACTACTTTTTAAAAGGCATTCCTAATAGCTCTAATAATGCTTTAGACTCTTCATCAGTCTTAGCTGTAGTAACTATTATAATATCCATTCCTCTTATTTGATCAATCATATCATATACGATTTCTGGGAATATTAATTGTTCTTTTATACCTAATGCGTAATTTCCTCTTCCATCAAAGCTTGACGCGCTAACACCTCTAAAGTCTCTTACACGTGGAAGAGCTATGTTAACTAATCTATCTAGGAAATCATACATCTTTTTCTCCTCTAAGAGTAACTTTAGTACCAATTTTCATACCTTCTCTTAATTTGAAATTAGCAATTGATTTCTTAGCAGTAGTTATTACAGGCTTTTGTCCTGAGATTATTTCTAAGTCTCTTAAAGCGCTTTCTAAAAACTTTTGGATTATCTTTTAGCTGAACCTAAACCAATATTGATAACAATCTTATTAAGTTTAGGAACCTCCATAATATTTTTATATTTAAAACGTTCCATTAAAGCAGAAACTATTTCTTCTTTATATTTAACTTGCATTCTGGAAGTCACTTAAGATTCCTCCTTTCAACTATTTATCTATTTTTTTGAACCACTTTTTTTACTGATTCTAACTTTTTTTGTCTCCTTCAAGAGCATAACCAATTCTAGAAGGTTTATTTACTTTAGTATCAAAGTACATTACATTTGAAACATCAATACTTCCTCAATTTTAATTAAACCAGCTTCATCTTTAGGACTTTTAGCTTTCTTGTGTTTAGTTTGAATGTTTACTCCTTCTACTATTACTCTATTTTTCTTTTTACTAAAGTTTTTATAACTTTACCAGTTTTACCTTTATCTTTTCCTGCAATTACAATAACAGTATCTCCAGATTTTATTTTCATTCTAACACCTCCTATTATAATACTTCAGGTGCAAGAGATATAATTTTCATAAAGTTACCAGCTCTTAGCTCTCTTGTAACTGAACCGAAAATTCTTGTACCAACTGGGTTTTTATCATCTTTTATAATTACTGCTGCATTATCATCGAATCTAATGTAGCTTCCATCATTTCTTTTTATGCTGTTTGTTGTTCTAACAATTACCGCTTTTACAACGTCACTTTTCTTAACAACTCCACCTGGTGTAGCACTTTTAACAGTACAAACTACTATATCGCCAACTTTTGCATATTTCTTATTAGTACCACCTAGTACTCTGATAACAAGAAGTTCTTTAGCGCCAGAGTTGTCAGCAACTTTTAAACGACTTTCTGTTTGAATCATACGATACTCCTTTCCAGATGAAAATTATTTTACTCTTTTCAAGTATCTCAACAAGTCTCCATCTCTTTTCTCTTGAAAGAGGTCTTGTTTCCATAATTTTAACTCTATCACCAATTAAACATTCGTTATTTTCATCATGTGCTTTAAATTTTGTAGTCTTTTTCATTTGTTTTTTATAAAGTGGGTGAGATACAAAAGTTGCAACTTCAACAACAATTGTCTTATCCATTTTATTAGAAACTACATTTCCTATTATGACTTTTTCTACTATTTCTTTCCATATAGTATTAAGCCTCCTTTCCAGCATTAAGCTCACGTTCTCTGATAATAGTCTTAACACGAGCTATATCTTTTCTAATGCCACCAATTCTCATAGGATTCTCTAATTGTCCAGTGGCTAATTGAAAACGTAAATTAAATAATTCTACTTTTTAAATCTTTTAATTTTGCTTGTAAATCACTATCATTCATTTGGCGAATTTCCTTAATTTTCATTAGCTTCACCTTCCTTCATCTCACGAGTTATAAATTTAGTCTTTACCGGTAACTTATGAGCAGCAAGTCTCATAGCTTCTCTAGCTACATCAACAGGAACACCACTCATTTCGAATAATACTCTACCCGGTTTAACAACTGCTACCCAGTATTCTGGAGCTCCTTTACCGGAACCCATTCTTACTTCAGCAGGTTTTTTTGTAACAGGCTTATCAGGGAATACTTTAATCCAGATCTTACCGCCTCTTTTTATATATCTTGTCATCGCACGTCTTGCAGATTCAATTTGGTTTGCAGTCATCCAGCAAGGTTCTAACGCTTGAATTGCATAATCTCCATAAGAAATTGTATTTCCCCTTAGAGCTTTACCAGTCATTCTGCCTCTATGAACTCTACGATATTTTACTCTCTTAGGCATTAACATAGACTCTTTCCTCCTTCCGGCAACTAAGCTTCTTTCTTAGCACCAGTTTTATTAAATCTTTTCTTATTGTCTTTCTTGTTTCTTCTGTCTTTTTTTGCAGGTTTTTCTTCAACAACTGCAGCTTTCATTCCTGGAAGAACTTCTCCTTTATATAACCAAACTTTTACGCCTAATTTTCCATAAGTTGTATCTGCTTCAGCAAATCCATATTCAATATCAGCTCTTAAAGTTTGTAGAGGAATAGTTCCTTCAGAATATCCTTCAGTTCTAGCCATATCTGCTCCACCAAGTCTTCCAGAAACAGCAGTTTTAATACCTTTTGCTCCTGATTTTAATGATCTTTGCATAGCTTGTTTCATAGCACGTCTAAAAGATACACGTCTTTCTAATTGTCCAGCAATGTTTTCAGCAACTAATTGAGCACTTAAATCAGGTCTCTTAACTTCTTCAACATTAACAATTACTTTTTTACCAGTTAATTTTTCAATCTTAACTCTTAACTCTTCAACACCAGCACCTGATTTTCCTATTACCATTCCAGGTTTAGCAGTAAATACAGTTACCTTTACTCTATTTGCTGATCTTTCTATTTCAACTTTTGGTACTCCTGAAAGAGCTACCTCTTTTTTAACAAGTTTACGAATATTGTGGTCTTCTACTAATAAATCACCAAATTCTTTTTTATCGGCAAACCATCTTGAGTCCCAATCTTTTTATTATTCCAACTCTTAACCCATGAGGATTAACTTTTTGACCCATTTTTTATCCTCCTTATACTATCTTTCTGCTACCGTTACACCAATATGACTTGATCTTTTTAATATTGGGTAAGCTGAACCTTTAGCCTTTGGTCTCCATCTTTTCATAACTGGAGCATCATTTGCATAAGCTTCTAATACATAAAGGTCTTTTCTATCTAAATTATGATTATTTTTCCGCATTAGCAACAGCTGATTTTAATACCTTTTCTAATAATCTAGCACCCGCTTTAGGAGTGAATCTTAGAATAGATAAAGCTTCATCTACATGCTTTCCTCTTATTTCTCTACAAATAAAGTTTACTTTAAGAGGTGAAATTCTTTGATATTTTGCAATTGCTTTAGCTTGCATGTTATATCCTCCTTATCTATTATCTTACTTTACTATTTTTTTCGTTTTTGCCAACATGACCCTTGTAAGTTCTTGTTAAAACGAACTCTCCAAGTTTATGTCCTACCATGTCATCAGTAATATATATTGGTAAGTGCTTTCTTCCGTCATGAACAGCTATAGTATGTCCAACAAATTGTGGAAAAATTGTACTTCTTCTTGACCAAGTTTTTACAACTTTTTTTTCATCTGCACTATTTAATGCATCTATTTTCTTTAAAAGATGATCATCACAAAATGGTCCTTTTTTAAGAGATCTACCCATTTGTTTTCCTCCTTAATTAGTTTTTAGTTCTTCTTCTTACTATGAACTTATTAGACTTTTTATTTTTCTTTCTAGTCTTAAGTCCTAAAGCTGGTTTACCCCAAGGAGTTGAAGGTGCTGGACGTCCTACAGGAGTTCTACCTTCCCCACCACCATGAGGGTGATCTACTGGGTTCATTGCAGATCCTCTAACATGAGGTCTCTTACCCATGTGTCTTGATCTTCCGGCTTTACCAATAGTTATAAGTTCGTGACTTAAATTACCAACTTGACCAACTGTAGCTCTACATTCTAAGTGAACTAATCTAAATTCACCTGAAGGTAATCTTAATTGTGCAAATCTTCCTTCTTTACCCATTAATTGAGCTTCGGATCCTGCACTTCTTACAAGTTGTCCCACCTTTACCTGGTTTTAACTCAACATTATGAACATTTGTACCAACTGGAATATCTTTTAATTTTAATGCGTTACCGATTACGATATCAGCATTTTCCCCTGATTCAATTTTATCTCCAACTTTTAATCCTTCTGGAGCTAAGATATATCTCTTTTCTCCATCTAAATAATGGATTAATGCTATATTAGCAGTTCTGTTTGGATCGTATTCGATTGAAGCAACTTTTCCTGATACTCCATCTTTATTTCTTTTAAAATCTATTATTCTATATTTTCTTTTAGCACCGCCGCCTCTATGTCTAACGGTAACTCTACCTAATGAATTTCTTCCGCCTGATTTTGATAAAGAAACTAATAATGACTTTTCTGGTTTAGTCTTAGTTATTTCATCAAAAGTTAAAACGCTCATTCCACGTACACCAGCAGAAGTTGGTTTATACTTTCTAATAGCCATTAATATTACCTCCTATATTAAAATACTTTCAAAAATTCAATTTCTTTAGAATCTTCTGTAAGAGTAACAATGGCTTTTTCCAATCAGGTCTTTTTGCCAACATTAGCTCCCATTCTTTTTCTTACCAGTAATATTCATTGTATTTACTTGTTTAACTTTTTACACCAAAAATTGTTTCTACGGCTTTTTGATTTCTGATTTATTAGCTCTAGTGTCAACTTTGAAAGTGTATCTTTTTGATTCCATATTTTCCATTGAACGTTCAGTTACAACTGGTTTAATAATAATATCATATGCTGTCATTATGCATACACCTCCTCAATTTTTTTGAAAGGGCATCTTTTTACAATTACAAGATTATCAAATCTCAATAAATCGTAAACATTCATATAATCTACAACAACAGTTTCAACTTTTGGAAGGTTAGCGAATGATTTAACAATCTTTTCATTTCCTTCTGATAAAACTATTATAGTTTTGTTTCTAAATTTAAATTTTTCAAAATTTCTTTTGCTTTCTTTGTGCTAAATGCATCAATTGTTAAAAGCATCTAAAAACTTTTAATTCTCCTTCAAGAACTTTTGAAGTAAGAACTGATCTCATAGCAAGTCTTCTTACTTTTTAGGAACTGAGTATCTGTAGCTTCTTGGCTTTGGTGCAAATACTACTCCGCCACCTTTCCATTGAGGAGCTCTTATACTACCTTGTCTAGCACGACCAGTACCTTTTTGTCTCCAAGGCTTTCTTCCGCCTCCACGTACTTCTGCACGAGTCTTAGCAGATTGAGTGCCTTGTCTTCTATTAGCTAAATGGTTCTTTACTACTTCATAAACAACATGTTCATTTACTTCAATACCAAAAATAGCTTCGTTTAATTCTATATCACCAACAACTTCTCCAAGTTGGTTATAAACATTAACCTTAGGCATTATTTATCCTCCTTAAACTATCTTTTAACCGCTTCTCTAACTGTTACTAAACCACCTTTAGGTCCTGGAATAGCACCTTTAACAAGAATTAGGTTCTTTTCAACGTCAACTTTTACAACAACAAGATTTTGAACAGTACTTTTTGCATTTCCCATTTTTCCACTTGCTTTTCTACCTTTAAGTACTCTACCTGGGAATGTACCAGCACTTCTAGCACCAGCTACTCTATGAGATTTTGAACCGTGTCCTTCAGGACCTCTTCCGTAATTCCATCTCTTAATAGCACCTTGAGTACCTTTACCTTTTGAAGTTCCGATAACATCAACTTTATCTCCCTCAGCAAATAAGTCAACTTTTATTTCTTGTCCAGGTTCAAAAGTTTCGCCTTCGTTTAATCTGAATTCTCTTACAAATCTCTTATATCCAACACTTACTTTGTCAAAATGTCCTTTAAGAGGTTTTGTAACCTTCTTTTCTTTCTTGTCTACATATCCACATTGGATTGCATTATAACCATCATTTTCAACAGTTTTAACTTGAGTAACGAACATAGGGCCCGCTTCAACTACTGTTACCGGAATAACTGAACCATCTTCAGCAAAAATTTGAGTCATTCCAATTTTCTTACCTAAAATACTCTTCATTGAGTACACCTCCTATTACTTACAGCGGATTGATTTTACAATCATTCTAAGATTTATAACTTAATTTCGATATCTACACCACTTGGAAGATTTAATTTCTTTAAACTTTCCAAAGTTTTTGGTTAGGATTTAGGGATATCAATAAGTCTTTTATGTGTTCTTTGTTCGAATTGTTCTCTACTATCTTTGTATTTGTGAACAGCTCTTAAGATTGTAATGATTTCCTTTTCTGTTGGTAGTGGAATAGGTCCTGATACTTCTGCACCAGTTCTTTTTGCAGATTCCACTATTTGTTGTGCTGAGCTATCGATTAATTCATGATCGTAAGCTCTTAATCTAATTCTGATTTTTTGTTTGTTTGCCAATTTTTTTACCTCCTTGTTTCGCATGTTTTGGCATCATGCAACTAGGTCTTCCGTATCAACTCATCCGTGTGTTCCATTTTCACTTCCAAAAAATACGGCGACCAGTCGCCGAAATCTAGTTCGACATACTCAGAAATAATTACCTCAAAGACCGTAAAATAGCCATTTATTTGAGCAACCTATTTCGTCAACGCCTATTATGTGCATATGAGCACCCATATATTATACTACATCAAATCCAATAATGCAATACTTTTTTTAGATTTTATTGAAATTTTTTTAATTTTTTTATAATATAAATTTACAAAAATTAGGTAGTGTATTTTATTAGTCATACACTACCTATTTTGTTCTTTTATTCCGTAATTTTTAGAACTTCTTCTGCTTCATCTTTATCGAAAAACATCAACATTTTTTTATATTATCAAAACGTCTTGTAATCTTTTGTAGAAGTAGTAAAAATATCTTTAACATCCTTACTTACTTTATTTATATCTTTTTCTAAAAGTTTCCCATCTCTTAGCATATCTCTCAAACTCTTCAGAAAGAGAATTTAATTCTTTTTGTATTTCTAAAAGCATATTGAGATTGTTTTTAAATTTTGTGAAACTGCTTGAATAGTTGTAAGTATAGCCATCATAGTTGTTGGAGAAGTTATCCACACACGTTTAGAATATGCATATTCTACTATTTTTTTGGCATATAAGCATTCAAGTAAGCAAATATAGCTTCAGCAGGTAAAAAAATAAAAATAGCTTGATCTGTTGTTTCATTTTTATTATATACTTAGTAGAAATATCATCAATATGTTTCTTTAAGTTTTTGTTCAAAACTCTTTTCATTTTTCTTGCTTATTATCAGCTACATCTTCAAAAATTCTTCTATAATTTTCCAATGGAAATTTACTATCTATACATATTGTTCCCACAGGTTCTGGAGCAAATAATACCGCATCAGCCATTGTGCCATTAGAAAGCTTATATTGTTTTTGATAAATCTCTGTATTATTTCCAAATGCAGAAGATAAAACTTGATATAGTTGTACTTCTCCAAAAAAATACCACGTGTTTTTATCTGTCAAAACATTATTCAAATTTTGAACATTATTAGATAAAAATTCCATTTTCTTCTGAGCTTCATCAAGTCTTCCTAAACTTTGCATAACATTACTGAAAAGTCTTTTTGTGTCTTCAAAACTTTTTCAAGTTTGACTTCAACACTTTCATTAATTTTATCAAGTCTTCCCTCAACAACAACAGTAAGATTTAAAAAAATCTTTTTTTAACTCTGATTTTTAATTTGTCGTTAAAATTGAAAAATAGAATCAATGTTTTCTTTTTCCCGCTTTTATGATATTATCATTAGTGGAATTTTTAAAATCAAGTAGTTGATTAGAAATTTTTTTCGTTATTTCCATTTAATTTTTTTCACTTAATTTATTAAATTCATCAGAAAAAAACTAAGTTTTAATTTTTAGAACATCTTCATCAGTTATAACATCACTATTAGACTTATTTAAAAGTTTCAAAAACTAATACAATTAAAAATCATAACTAAAAAAAGTAAAATTCCAATTAATATATAATTCATAATTCACCTATTTTAAAAATACCAAATTCATATCCATTTGATTTAAAGTAATCAATTATACTAGGTAAAGTTTCTACTGTTAAATTCTTTCCTTGAGAGTCATGCATTAAAAACAACAGCTACATTTTTGTTGTTTCCAATAACTTAAAGAAGTTTTAACATATTTTAACATTTCATCTTTATTTGTAGGTCTAACCTTTTTGAGGTTCTGCATCCCCAGATAAACTGTTCCAATCAATCCATTCAAGACCTAAACTTTTTAAAACTTCATCACCATTTCCAGCAGTATCAAGACCTTTCCAAGACATATGTCCACCTGGATATCTCCAAACACCAGTATTGAAGTTTTCTCCTAATAGTTCTTTTAATCTGCTTATTGTTTTTCAGCTTCTTGTTTTATAACAGAAACATTAGGAACTCTGTTTGGATATAATTTATTATAATCATGAGAAAAAAACTATGAATAGCAATACCATGACCTTCTTTTAATTCTCTTTCTAAATAAGGTTTAGCTTGATCATTTAATGTTTTTCCAACTATAAAAGAAAGTTGCAGGAACTTGTTTTTCTTTTAAAAATATTCAAAAACTTTATCAGTAATTCCTGGCGTAACTCCATCATCAAAAAGTTAAAAAAATACAATCTTCTTTCCTGTATATTCTTTTTTTACTCATTATATAATCTCTTATTTCAGCAGTATCATAAGCATATGAATCAGCTGATTTTATATGACTTCCTGATTCTGAAAGTTCTAAACCATTAGATGTTTTTCTTTTCGGCATTTTCTTTTGAATTCTCAGTTTGTTTTTCACTTGTATTAGTTTCAGTATTTTCTTTTTGAATTCCCAGTCTTAGCTTCCTTGTTTTGTGTTTGTTTCTTATTTTTGGTAAATAACACCTAAGGCATATTTCCCACCTAAAACACAAAAAAGTGCTAAGAATACAGCTGTTATTATAATAAAATTTTCTCTTCGTCTTCTTTTCTTTCTTCTATTTTTTCATTACTTTAATTTTTCTTCATTATTCATTATTAAAACGACCTCCTTGTTTATATTCATCATATTCTTTACCTATTAGAATATATTTTTAATTGTTTTTCATATAATTAAAAGCTTAACGCTTTGCTTATTATACCATATTTATAAATAGATTGTAAAACTGAAATATAAGTTATATCAACATTTTTTTATTTTTTGTATCTATTTTAATAAAACAATTTATGATATAATAAATATAACATTATATCTTGTAAAAAGATGTACATATATTGAGAATTTATCCATACTATTTTATAGTTTATTATAAATGATGGATAAAAATATTTTTAAAACTAAAAAAATACAATTGAGGAGTTTTTATGAAAGACATTTATTCAAATCCACTAACAAGTAGATATTCAAGCAAAGAAATGAGTTATATTTTTTCTGACGAATTTAAGTTTAAAACCTTGAGAAAAACTATGGATAACTCTAGCAAAAGGCGAACAAAGTTTAGGCTTGAATATAACAGACGAACAAATTAAAGAACTTGAATCTTTTTAAAGATAACATCAATTTTGACGTTGCTTTTAGAAAGAGAAAAATTGTAAAACATGATGTAATGAGTCATGTTTACGCCTATGGTATTCAATGTCCAAATGCAAAAGGAATTATTCACTTAGGTGCAACAAGTTGTTTTGTAGGAGATAATACTGAACTTATAGTTATCAAGGAAGCACTTCTAGTTATTAAGAAAAATTATAAATGTTTTGAATTTATTAAAAACTAATGCTTTAAAAATATAAGAATATTCCTACTCTCGCATATACACATTTTCAAGCAGCACAACCTACAACTGTTGGAAAAAGATTAACTCTATATATGCAAGACTTGTTAATAGATCTTGAAGAATTAAATTTTATTTTTAGACAACTTAAAAGCTTCGTGGAGCAAAAGGTACAACTGGAAGTCAAGCTTCATTTATGGAACTTTTTGATAATGATGAAGAAAAAGTTAAAAAAAGCTCGATAATTATATTGCTCAAGAAATGAACTTCAAAGGTGTATATGCCGTAACAGGACAAACATATTCAAGAAAAAAATTGATAGTAAGGTCCTATTCTTACTATCAAATATAGCACAATCTGCTCATAAATTTTCTAATGACTTAAGACTTTTACAACATCTTAAAGAAATTGAAGAACCATTTGGAAAAAGCCAAATAGGTTCGTCTGCAATGCCTTATAAGAGAAATCCTATGAAATCAGAAAAGAATTGGAGCTCTATCTAATTATGTAATTGCAAATGTTATTAATCCTTCAATAACTTTTTGCTACTCAATGGTTTGAAAGAACATTAGATGATAGTGCAAACAAAAAGACTTTCAATATCTCAAGGATTTTTAGCATTAGATGGTATATTAGAGCTTTTATGCTAATGTTGTTGATGGAATGGTAGTATATAAAAAAAGTAATAGAAAAAAACATTTAATGGCAGAATTACCATTTATGGCAAGTGAAAATATCATGATGAATCAAGTAAAAAGGGTGGAGATAGACAAGAACTTCACGAAAGAATTAGAGAACTTTCTCAAATTGCAGGGAAAAAAATGTAAAAGAAGAAGGTCTTGAGAATAATTTATTAGAATTAATAGTAAATGATGATTTCTTTTGATATAAGTAAAGAGGAACTTAATGAAGTGTTAGACCCTATGAAATATATAGGAAGATGTCCTTCTCAAGTTGATGAATTTATAGAAAACGAAGTTAATCCTATTTTAGAAGAAAATAAAAATTTGATTGAAGAGACAAAAGAAATTCAAGTATAAAAAAAGCGCTCCATTTGGAGCGTTTTTTTAGTATTGTTAAACAACAAGGTTCTCAGGAACCCGACCGATGAAAGAGCATCGTGGAACAGCGAGGTTCTTATTACTTAAAAATTTACTTGCATCAACAGAATTTAGGGTATTCTTCTATTGGTTCAACAGCTTTTTTAATTGTTCCATTAATAAATGGATTTTCTAATTTTGCTACGTCAAGAAGTTGTAAGAAAGGTTTTGTTCCACCAGTCTTACATAATCTTAAATAATCAGCAAATGCTGTTTTATGATCTTTTCTATCCTTATTCCAAAATTGGAAAGCACATACTTGAGCCAAAGTATAATCTATATAATAGAAAGGCATTTGATAAACATGTCTTTGTCTAAACCAGAATCCACCTTCCTCTAGAACTTTAATTCCATCGTAATCTCTATGTGGCAAATATTTCTTTTCCAATTCTCTGTATTTTGCACGTCTTTCTTTTGGAGAAAGTTCAGGATTTTCGTATACAACATGTTGGAATTCATCTATTAATGCTCCATAAGGTAAGAACATCAATGCATGAGTAATATGATTGTATCTAAATTTATCAGCTTCTTCTTCAAAGAATAAATCCATCCATGGCCAAGTGAAAAACTCCATACTCATAGAATGAATTTCTGCTGATTCCATTCCTGGCCAAGTGTATTCTGGAATATAATCTCTTGATGAGAAAACTTGAAATGCATGTCCAGCTTCATGCGTTAAAACTTCAACATCATGAGTTGTTCCATTAAAATTAGCAAATATAAATGGACTTCTCCAATTACTTAAATAAGTACAATATCCACCAGCAGCTTTTGTACTCTTTGCATCTAAGTCAAAAAGATTTTTCTTTCATAAAAATCAAAAATTCTTTAGTTTCTGGTGATAATTCGCTGTACATTTTTTCAGCTCTTTCAAGCATCCAATCTTTTTCTCCATGAGGAGCAGGGTTTCCTGACTTAAAGAAAATTGGTTCATCATAGAAAGTAAGTTTATCTAATCCTATTCTCTTTCTTTGTTCTTCTCTTAGCTTATTACAAATAGGAACTATTGTTTCTACAATTTGTTTTCTATAGGATTCTACATCTTTTTGCATTGTAGTCAACTCTACCCATTTTTTTATAACCAAGTTCAACGAAGTTTTTATAGCCTAACTTTTTAGCCATTCTATCTCTTATCTTAACAATCTTATCATAAATTTCATCTAATTTTTTTCAGTTTGTTCTTCATAAACTTCTGAAATAAGATTTGTAGCTTTTCTTCTAACATCAGCATCTTTATCTTGAGAATATTTAGAAAGTTGAGTTAAATTTAATTGTTCTCCATTCCATTCTTTTTGAACAAGAAGATAAAAAGTTTTTGATATTCCATAACAACCTTTGCTTCTTCTACTAAATCTTCTATAATTGAAGGATTGAATGTCAATAAATAATTTTCATATTTTTTTGGAATAAATATACACCAAACTTTTCTTCAAGTTCTTTTTCTAAATTTGCTATTTACAAATTCTCTAATATATTCTACTGAAAACTTCTTCAACTTTAGGAAAATTTTTCTTGTATGAGTGCATTTTCTTTTATCATAGAATTCATCTTTAGTATCTATTGAATTTTTTTAACATGTGCTAAAGAAACCATACTGTCTGCATCTGATGTTATTTCATTAAGCTCATTATACGTTTCAATAGCTTCATCAACTGTTTTAGCATTTACAAGTCTTTCAGTCAAATCTCTAATTTCTGCTATTATTTTTTTCTAAATCAGGACGTACATATTTATAGTCCTCAAATTTTTAAATCTAAATTTTCTTTAGTCATAACTACCTCCTACAAATCCAATTTATAAAAACCATTATAACATAATTATTATAAAAAAACTTTTTAATAATAATTTTTTTAAAAAGAAATAACTTAGTAATTCCTTTTTAAATTTATCTTCTTAACATCATTGCATATGGTTCCCATGGCTCAATCTTTATAGATTCTTCTTCCAAACCTTTTAACCATTTTTCATCAACAAATTTTTTATCAACAATTGCACAGATGTTTTCATTATTAAACCAAGAGTCACTCATTGAAAAATCCCTTTTATCTCCTAGTTCATCTCCCCAAGAATTTTCAACTTGCCATTTAATAGGATTACCATTTTCATCTAAATCAACGCTCTACAAATGTCATTGCATGAGTTAAATCTGTACATCTATAATCAATTCTATCAGCTCTAGAAAAACTCACTAAGTTCTGTTAAAGTCTCATCATAGTTGAATAAGTCTTTATCCATTATACCTAGTTTTCTATCACAGTTTTTCATAACATCACAAGCAAACCACACTGCTTCTCCAGACTTTATTGATTCTATTATTGCCTTTTTGATTTCTTCTTGAGGAACATTTAATGAAGCAACTGGACTAGCTTCTCTAACTGATTTAAAATATTTTAATTCTATTTTTACCATATGGATATATACCTCTAGGATCTTCAATTAAATCGACTTTATTCGCAAAATAATCTCCAACATATTCTTCATAGAATTTTTTTAGGAGTTAAATTATTAACTTTATGGAAGTTATTATCTTTATCCGTATATTCAAAATCAAAAAGTTTCAGGTAATTTTCCTAAAGTTTTTTTGTACATATATTATAAACTTCATAAAGAGTTTCTTCTTTTTATTTTCTTTAAATCTTCAATTGATGCTCCATCTGTATGAGCTTTTTCTCATATTCATTGCAGTTCTTTTTAGTCTAAGATTAATTTGTTCAACAAAAAGCACTAGAATTAGAAGAACTAAAAGTTTCAGGCATTACAGACTTTGGAACAATTCCATATTTTGAAATTAAACCATCAAAAACACTCAAAATAATTACCATCATCTGCACCAAGATATAATAAACTATCCATAAGTCTAGAACCTATAGGTTCATCAATATGTTCAATCATTACTTCTAAAAAGTTATTTGATTTTTTTCCATTTTATCCATAAAAAAATAAATATACTTGTGAAAAATTCAAAAATCACTTAGATTAAGTTTTTCAATCACTTTTTAATCTTAATACATTTTAAAACCCGAGAACATCCAACAACGTCCAGATTGTTTTTTTGGTTTGTAATAGACGCCTTCTTTACACTATTAGAAAACTTAAAATTATGAAATCTTAAAGCATCATTATTTAAAGAACTTGCTTCTATACCGTTTTTTTGCAATCGCATTTGAAATAACTTTACTTGTTAAATCACTTTCAAATCTTTTCTTTTAAAATTTTTTTCATCATTTCGTTTTGTAATCATAAAATATTCCCTCCATAATTAAAAATTTATCACACAATCATAGTATCACAATAATATTTATATTTCAATACATATTTTAAAAAAATAATAAAGATTATTAACAAAAAAAGTTAGGAAAAAAATCCTAACTTTTTAATAATTATTTATTCCTTCTTTTTACAGTAATAATACTAATACCTGATATAATAGCTACTACTATAGAACTAACTTGAGTAATTCCTGTTTTTGGTAATTTTGAATTTTTCTCAACATTAGGTTTATTAGGTTCTGGTTTTGGAGCTGGTTGTGGGTTAGGTTTAGCATTATCAGTTACTGTTACTTTTCCATTCTCTGCTACTACTGTTTCTCCTTGTGCTATTGCTCCAAGTGTTACAGTTCCGTCTGCTTTTACTGTAAATGTAAAGTCTGTCACCGCTAAAAATCCTTCTGGTGCTGCTTCTTCATGGAATCTATATTCTCCTGGTTCAAGTTGAACTTTATGACTTGTTGTTCCACTTGTCCATTCTTCTACTTTTTGTGTTCCTTTATAGATTTCTATCTTTGCTCCAGCTAATTCTGTTCCACCTAATTTTACCTTACTAAACTCAACTTCTTTTGTTGTTGGTTGTGGATTAGGTTTAGCATTATCAGTTACTGTTACTTTTCCATTCTCTGCTACTACTGTTTCCCTTGTTCTATTGCTCCAAGTGTTACAGTTCCGTCTGCTTTTACTGTAAATGTAAAGTCTGTAACTGCTAAAAATCCTTCTGGTGCTGCTTCTTCATGGAATCTATATTCTCCTGGTTCAAGTTGAACTTTATGACTTGTTGCTCCACTTGTCCATTCTTCTACTTTTTGTGTTCCTTTATAGATTTCTATCTTTGCTCCAGCTAATTCTGTTCCACCTAATTTTACCTTACTAAACTCAACTTCTACTTTTTCAGATTCTTGAAAATGACCACTTAGTAAGTTTTGATAATCAGCATTTTTACTTCTATAAATATCAAGCTTTAATCCTGCCGGTATCTCAGTTGTACTATTAACTAAATCATTAAATGCATCTTTCTCATTTTGAGTATAATTATTTCCACTCGTATCTCTATTAGGCATATTATACTTATCTGTATAGTACCAAACAGCAAATTGAGTTATTTGTCTAAATTGTCCATCGGTTAAAAGCATATTTTTTTCTTTTTATTCCTGATTTGTTGTTTGGAAATCCATTATAAATAACTCTTACTAATCCATTATAAAGGTCCTCACCAGTAAATCTTTTCAGTATCAGCAAGTTCTTCAAATCTTTCAGCAGTTCCAAGCTCTTTAGTGTACTTAATTCTTCTTGGTGAATTCAAACTTTCTGGGAATGATCTATGATCATTAAAACAATAGCCAACAATTCCTTTTTCATTTGATCCTTCTGGTCTAATATATATTGGATTCTTAATATGATCAGTTGCTGGATATTCACCGGGCTTTGTGTAAGCTTCATAAATATTATCCTCTGCATTAATAAATACACTAGAAATAATAGGAACTAACACAGCCAACATTAACATAAATGTTAATAATGGTTTTTAAAATTTCTTAAAAAAATTTTTTCATTTCTTCTCCTCCTAAAAAAATTTTTTTAATAAATGCATTGTAAGCTTCTGTTTAATTAATAGTATCAATATAATGAAATCAATCTTTTAAAAATAAACTAAGTTTTTCCCCATGCAAATGTAGCAAAAAAATAATTTTTTGCTAGTCACTCTAATTATATATACAACAGACTAATTTGTCAATAATTTTCACTGTTTTATATTAATTTGATTTAAATAAATAATAACTATTAAATATAATTTATTATTTTATTTTTTTCTTAAAACAAACATTAGTTGTAAAAAAGGATAGAGACTATTGAACAATCTCTATCCTTAATTTTATTCTTCCATTAAAATTTCTTCTATTTTTGATGAATCATTTCCAAATTAACTTTAGAATCCGAACTAAATGGTAAAAACTAAACTACCATCTTTTTATATTAAGTGTATCCTTTATTATTTTTATATGTTTATTCCATTGACCTTTAGATATTTTTGTCAGCTTTTGTGGCAATAACATATCCTGTAAAACCATATTCTAAAAAGCCAATTATACATAAGCACATCTTCTTTACTCGGAGCATGCCTAATATCAACTACAAGTATAACTTCACACAAATTTTCTCGATTTGAAAGATAGGTTTCTATAATAACTCCCCATTTTTTTCTTTTTCACTTTTTGAAACTTGTGCATATCCATATCCCGGTAAAATCTACTAATCTAAATGAATTATTTATTTTATAAAAAAATTTACTGTTCTAGTTTTCCCAGGCTTAGAACTGGTTCTTGCAAGATTTTTCTATTTATAAAAGCATTTATAAAAACTTGACTTGCCCACATTACTTCTACCAGCAAAGGCAACTTCTTTTTAAATCTGAATTAGGATACTGTGAAACAATCGCGGCAATTTGCTCTAATTCACTTGAGATTATTTTCACTTTACACCTCTTTTTCTAAAAACTAAATCTAATACTTCACAAACATCTGAAACAGTATATATATTCAATGTTTCTCTAATTTCTTCAGGAATTTCATCAATATCCACTTCATTTTCTTTTTGGAATTATTATATTTTTATTCCATATCTATTAGCTGCAAGTATCTTTTCTTTAAGACCTCCTATAGCTAAAACTCTACCTCTTAAAGTAACTTCGCCTGTCATTGCAAACTGTCTGTTTACTTTCCTATTTGTTAGAGCGCTAACTATAGCTGTTGTCATTGTTATTCCTGCTGAAGGACCATCTTTAGGAACAGCTCCTTCTGGAACATGGATATGAATATCTTTTTTTCCTTATAGAAATTTTCATCAATTTTAAATTTCTCAGACTTACTTCTAACAAAAGAAATTGCAGTCATAGCAGATTCTTTCATAACATCACCAAGTTGTCCGGTTAGTTGAATTTTTCCAGTACCATTAACAATATCAGTTTCAATTGTTAAAAGTTCTCCTCCGACTTCTGTCCATGCTAAACCATTTACCAATCCAACTCTATCTTCTTTTTCAAGAACATCATCATGAAATCTCCTTTTTCCTAAGAAATCAACTAGATTTTTTTGAATTAACAGTTACTTTTTTTACTATCCTTAGAAACCAAAATGACAGCTGCTTTTCTTATAATTTTTTTCTATCATTCTTTTCTAAATTTCTAACACCAGATTCTCTAGTATAATATCTAATTATATCTCTAACCGCTTCTGCTTTTTATATCTAGCATTTTTTTATTAATTGAAAAAGTTTTAAATTCCTTTGGAATTAAATGATTAATAGCTATTTTTCTTTTTCATCATAAGTATAGCTAGAAACCGGAATAACTTCCATTCTATCAAGTAAAGGTGATGGAATTGTAGAAGTTGTATTTGCAGTTGTTATAAACATAACCTTTGAAAGATCAAAAGGGATATTTATATAATTATCTGTAAATTTATTATTTTGTTCAGGATCTAAAACCTCTAGTAGAGCACTAGAAGGATCCCTCTAAAATCATTAGAAACTTTATCTATCTCATCAAGTAACATTACAGGATTATTAACCTTACATTGTTCTAAAAGAGTTAATATCTTCCCAGGCATTGCTCCTACATATGTTCTTCTATGTCCTCTTATTTCACTTTCATCATGAAGTCCTCCTAGACGCATAGAAACAAATTCTCTATTTAAGGACTTAGCTATTGATCTAGCAATTGACGTTTTACCTACACCTGGAGGCCCTACTAAACATATAATTAAACCCTTTTGATTATTTGATATCTTTCTTAAAGCTATTGACTCAACAATTCTGTCCTTAACATCTTTAAGTCCAAAATGTTCTTTGTCTAATACTTTTCTAGTATATGCTACATCTAATTTTTCTTTTTTTGATTTTTTTCCATGGTAGTGAAACTATTTTATCAAGATAACTTCTTATTACATTTCCCTCAGGAGAACCTGATGGAATTTCAGAAAGTTTTTCTTATTTCTTTAAATAACATTTCTTCAATGTTCTCATCAAATCCAAAACTCATTATAGTATTTGCATACTCATCCAATTCAGAGCTAAGGTCCTCACCATCTCCAAGTTCTTCTTTTTATTATATTAAGTTGTTCTCTTAAATAATATTCTCTTTGATTTTTTTATTTAATCTTGAAGACACTTTTCTAGACAAACTCTCTTCAAGAAACGATAATTCAATAGAGTTTTGTAAAGTTTCATACAACTTTTTCAAGTCTTTCTCTCATATCAAAAAAATCTTAAAGTTTTTCGTAATGTTCATCATCTGTTAATCTCATAATATAACTAGCTACATTATTTGTAAACTTGTCCATATTTGAAGAATTTTGAACACTTACTTCAGTATCAACATCTAAATGTCTTTTCTTTGCAGTATATTCTTGAAATGCTACTTCTACCATATTTCTTAAAGTTGATAATTCTGAATCAACTTCTTCAGAAACTTCATCATAATAGAATTCTTGAACATCTGCTGTTAAAAATTTCCCATCATCGTATATCTTCTTTGCTTTTACATCTACATATACCTTCAGCTAAAACTCTTGTAATTCCATTATTCATTTTTAAAATTTGTTTAACGATAACAACAGTTCCCATTTCATATAAATCTTCAGACTTAGGATCTTCTGTCCTAATATCTTTTTTTGTGTAAAAAGCAACTAAAATTGAATCTTTATTTAACGCAGACTCTATTGCATCTATAGACTTTTTTTCTACCAGCATCAAAATGAACAACTGAGTATGGATAAATCCAAAAGCCCTCTAAGAGCTATTACTGGTCTATTTAATTTTTTTCTTCAATATTAAACTTTATATTGCTCATAAATATTTTTTTCCTTTATTTTTACTTTCTTTATATATTAAAAACAGGATTTGCTTTACCTAAAAACAACATCTCTTGTAACAATACATTTTTCTACATCTTTCTCTGAAGGTAATGTAAACATTGTATCTAAGAGAGCACTTTCAATAACAGCACGTAAACCTCTAGCCCCAGTTTTTTTCTTTCAAGAGCTATTTTAGCTATTTCTTTTTATTGCATCTTTTTCAAACTCTAATTCAATATTATCCATAGATAAAAAGTTCTTTATATTGTTTTATTAATGCATTTTTAGGTTCTTCCAAAAATTCTAATTAAAGAATCTTCATTTAAACTTTCCAAAGTTACTATCATTGGTATTCTACCTACAAATTCAGGTATTAATCCATATTTTAGTAAATCTTCCGGTCTTAAATTCTTAATTATTTCAGAAAAATCATCAAGTTTATCTGTTTTTAACATCTGCGCCAAATCCCATTGATTTTTCGAGTCTGGCTTTTAAAATCGAATCTATACCTTGGAATGCTCCTCCAACAATAAATAAAATATTAGTTGTATCAACTTGAATATATTGTTGATCAGGATGTTTTTCTTCCTCCCTTAGGAGGAACATTAGCAACTGTACCTTCTATTATTTTTTTAAAAGAGACTGTTGAACACCCTCTCCACTAACATCTCTAGTTATTGAAGGATTTTCACTCTTTCTTGTAATTTTATCAATTTCGTCAATATATATTATTCCTTTTTCAGCTCTTTCTATATCATAGTCAGCTGCTTGAACTAATTTTTAAAAATTATATTCTCAACATCTTCACCAACATAACCCGCTTCTGTTAAAGTAGTAGCATCTGCTATTGCAAAAGGTACATCTAAAACTTTTGCAAGAGTTTGAGCTAAAAGAGTTTTACCACTTCCTGTAGGTCCAACAAGTAAAATATTAGACTTTTTGAATTTCAACTTCACTTTCTACATCTCTATTAATTCTCTTATAGTGATTGTATACAGCAACACTTAATGCTTTCTTAGCATTATCTTGTTGAATAATATATTCATCTAAAATATTTTTTTATTTCTATAGGAGTTGGTAATTTTTCTAAGCTTTCTCTTTTTCTTTGTTCTTTCTTGATATTCAAGCATAGAATGACAAATCTCAACACACTCATTGCAAATATTTGCATTAATCCCGCTTACAATTTGATCTACTTCTTCAACTTCTTTCCCACAAAAAAGAACATCTTGTAATCTTTTTTTCCAAAATTAACTCCTTAACTTTCTATTACTTCATCAATAATTCCATATTCTTTTTGCTTCATAAGCAGTCATATAGAAATCTCTATCTGTATCTTTTTCAATCTTTTTAAGTGGTTGTCCTGTTCTTTTTGCTAATATCTCATTTAAAGTTGCTCTTACTTGAAGTATCTTTTCAGCTTGAATTTTAATATCTTCAGCTTGTCCTTGAGCTCCTCCTAATGGTTGGTGAATCATAATATCAGCATTTGGTAAAGCGAATCTTTTTCCCTTTGCTCCAGACGTTAATAAAAATGCCCCCATACTTGCAGCACGTCCAATACAAATTGTACTTACATCAGGTTTAATGTATTGAATTGTATCATATATTGCAAGTCCCGCGCTAACAGAACCACCTGGACTATTTATATATATTTGAATATCTTTTTAGGATCTTCTGATTCTAAAAAATAAAAGTTGATGCAACAATCAAATCTGCCATTTGATCATTCACTTCTCCACTTAAAAAAATATAATTCTTTCTTTTAAAAAGTCTTGAATAAATATCATAAGACCTTTCTCCTCTATTAGTTTGTTCAACTACCATAGGTATAAGTGCCATAACTACCTCCTAATAAAAAAATATAGCTTAACAAAACGCAAGCTATATTTTAACTAATTATTCTTCAACAGTTTCTTTTTTTAGGTTCTTGGAATTTAACAAGACTTACCAAATGATCAACCGCTTTTTCTTCTAATTAAACTTGCAGTAATTCCTTCTAGACCTTCTCCTGATTTTTAATTCCTTCTTGAATCCTTCAAAATCTTTTTACTTTCATATTCTTTCCGAATTCATCAATTTCTTTATCAATTTCTTCTTCAGATACTTCAATATTTTCTAATTTTTGCAAAAGCGTCAATAACAAGTTCAGCATTAGCTCTCTTAGTAGCTTCTGGTCTTAATTGTTCTCTAACTGCTTCTTCTGTAGTATTTAACATTTTGAAATAATTATCTAAATCCATATTGTATTGTCTAATTCTACCTGCAAAATCTCTAAAAGCTTTATCAACTTCTTCATTTATCATAGATTCTGGAGCTTCTACATTTGAACTTTCTATAAGAGCATCAATCGCATTATTTTGTTTTTGAACTAATGCATTTCTTTCTGCTGCTTCAGTTAAATTTTTCTTAATATCTGCTCTGTATTCTTCCAATGTGTCAAATTCTGAAACATCTTTTGCGAATTCGTCATCTAATTCTGGAAGTTGTTTTTCTTTAATTGAATTTATTTTAACTTTGAAAAGCGCTTCTTTTCCTTTTAATTCTTCTGAGTGGTATTCTTCAGGGAAAATAACATTAACATCAACATTATCTCCAATATTTTTTCCAAGTAATTGTTCTTCAAATCCTGGAATGAATGTATGTGATCCAACTACTAAATCATAATTTTCTGATTTACCGCCATCAAAAAGGAACACCTTCAACGCTTCCTTCAAAAATCAATATTTACAGTATCCATATCTTTAACTGGTCTATCTTCTACTGAAACTATTCTTGCGTTATTTTCACGTTCTTTATTAATTCTATCTTCAACCATTTCATCAGTTACTTCAAATTTCACATCATCAGCAACTAGATTTTTTTATAGTCACCTAGTTCTGGAACCGGTTTTAATTCTTGTTCAAATTTGATTACAATAGATTTATTTTTTTATCAAATTCTTCAATGTCAATCTTTGGCATTCCACAGATGTCTTTGTTTAATTCTAATTCTTTAACAGCTTCTTCAAATAAATCTGGTAATAATTCATTAACAGCATCTTCAAAGAAAAATTCCTTCTCCATAGTTTAATTCGATAATTTTTTTCTTGGAGCTTTTCCTTTTCTAAATCCTGGAATGTTAAATCTTGATCTCATTTTGTTATAAACTTTATTAATTGAAGCTTCAAATGCTTCTGGACTTATTTCTGATGTGAAAACAACTTTCTTTTCATCTCTTGATACTAATTTAGTATTCATACATATTCCTCCTAATGCCTATATAAAAAATATATTATTTTTCTATTTACATACCTAAAAATTATAACATAAAAATATCATATAATTCAATACATTTTTGCTAAATTTAAGATACATTTTATTGGAATATTACACTATTTAGCTTTCAAAAAAATATAACTTGTCATTGAAATAGATCCTAGGAAACATCCTTCATTAAATATTTCTACTTGCTTATATTCTTCTGCACAACCCTAACGCAATGAGTAAAGGATAGAAATGCTCAGGAGTCAGGGACAGAATGTCTGTAATCAAAAATGCTATTATTAAAATTAACTATTGCTTCAATATTTTTTTATTAATAATATTTTTCTTTAATAAAATTATCGAATTTATTGGCCCAGTTAAATCCATCTTGTTTATTATAATCTATTAACTGTAAATTATGGACTATATTTCCACTTGCAACAACTACTATATCATCATTCAATAATTTTTAATTCTTTTTCCAAACTCATATTGTTCTCTTGGACTTTTTATTTTTTTATCAACACTAACATTACAACAGGTATATCTGAATGAGGATAAGTTTTTGCATAATAAACTCCAAATTCCATGATCTATTCCCCATGAATTATCCTCTTTAACATCAAGTTCAGATATTATTCTTTTTGCAAAATCAACATCATTTTTTTGGTTCGTATTTAATTTCATATAGTTCTCTTGGAAAACCATACATATCATAAATTTGTTCATTAATTTCTGCAGTTCTTACAAATTGTCCATCAGTATACCAATGAGCAGAAATCGCAAGAATAATCTTTGGTTTTTTTATTTTTTTGACTTAAAAATTTCCAACTTTCACTAAATTCATTGATTTCTATTGCGTTCATTGGTGAGCCATGTCCAATAAATAATACATTTTTATTGTTCATATTTATCACCTGATTAAATTATACCCATTTTATTTTTTTAGATATACAAAATAATTATTGAACAAAAAAATGTTACTCATAAATGAGTAACATTTTTAATAATTATTTTTTTCTAAATTTACTGAATTCCAATCTGAATAAGATGTTGTACTTTCTATTTTTACAAGACCTTTAGTTCCAGAATAATCTGCTGTCCAATGAATTCTTTTTAAATAATATGAATCCTTTATAAAAAAACAGCTTCAAAAGAAAATTTAACTTCATTTGGAGTAACTTTATCAAGTTTTAATTTATATTCTGTCTCTAATAACTTATATAAATCAGATGAATTAGCACCATCTTTAAATTTTATGCGGTATTCATCATCTTTTTCTTCTAATTCAAAAATCATTTTTGATTAAAAGCATAAATTCCTTTTAATAATTTAAAAATAATCAGGATTTATACTATAAGTAACATTAGTTTTTTCAGAAGTATCTTCTACACCATCAACCATTTTAGTTAAAAATAAGAGTTCTATTTTTGATCTCCTACCATTTTAGCTATATAGCTATTTTCAGCTTCATTCGAAGGTCCATTATAATCAATTTCAGCAATCCCTTTAGATACATTTTTACTGATAGGGTCTACAAATATCTGAGCTTTCATCAACTGAGTTTTTAACTTTCCTGTACTTTCATTGCTAATTCCATTTACTAAATAATATGAATTCACGGTATTATTAACATTTTTTTAGCATTTTCTAATACTTCACTAATTTCCTTTTTGAACATGCGGTAAAAGTAAAGATTCCAAATAGTAACGCTACTAATAAAAATTCTCTTATTTTTAAACATTTCTATCACCTCTAATTTTCTTCTTTTGATAATTATATCACAAATATTAAAAATATATAAAGTATATTAATAATAGAATAAAAAAAGTTGGAGAAAAGTCCAACTTTTTAAATCTAATAATTATTTAGTTCCAAATAATCTATCTCCTGCATCTCCTAGTCCTGGAATAATATAGCTATGTTCATTTAATCTTTCATCAAGAGCAGCTACAAAAAAATATCTACATCTGGATGATTTTTTTGAACTGCCTCAACACCCTCAGGTGCGGCAATTATACAAACTAATTTTATATTTTTACATCCTTTTTGTTTTAAAAGTTTAATCGCATCAGACGCTGAACCTCCAGTTGCAAGCATTGGGTCAAGAACTAAAAAGTCTCTTTCTTCAGCATCAACAGGTAATTTACAATAATATTCAACTGGTTGTAATGTTTCAGGATCACGATATAATCCGATATGTCCAACTTTAGCAGCGGGAAGAATGTTTAATATCCCTCAACCATTCCAAGTCCAGCTCTTAAGATAGGAACAACTCCTAACTTTTTACCAGATAATCTTTTTAACCTTTGTCTTTTTGTAATGGTGTTTCAATTTCTACTTCATCAGTTTTTAAATCTCTTGTAACTTCGTAAGCCATAAGCATTGAAATTTCATTTATCAAAGCTCTAAAAATCTTTTCCACCAGTGTTTTTTTGTCTCTTAAATATCCTAGCTTATGTGAAATAACTGGATGATCAAATACTGTTAATTTTGACATATTATTACCTCCTATAATTTTGCAAAAATTTTTACCCTATTAAATTATAATTTTTACTATTATACAAAAATTTTTTTATTAAATAGTAAAGTCTATTGATTATTTCGGTATAATATTTATAAAAATTTTTATACAAAAAAATTTACAATATAATTATTGAAATCTTTCTACTTTTTATGTTATACTATTCCAGTAATTGAATACGCCGGCGTGTCGGAACTGGCAGACGAGACAGACTCAAAAATCTGTTATCCGCAAGGGTGTGTGGGTTCGAGTCCCACTGCCGGCACCATATTAAAAACTAACTTTTGTTAGTTTTTTTATTACAAAAAAACTTAAACAAAGGAGCAATATATAATGTTAAAAGAAAACAATATAGAAGAATTTCTTACGAAAAAAGGCTTGAATTTTTTTCTAATAATAAATCAATAATTGGAGTTATTATGCCTAGTAAAATAGATTTATTTTTGGAACTGCTGGTATATTTACAACAAAAATATATTGCTTTTACATTTTGGAGAAGACGGAATAGCTGTTATGCCTTTGAATAATTTAACAGGAAAAAAATCGAATCTAAATCTAGTTTTTAATTACTAATAATAGAATTAAAAAGTATAATTTTTAAAAAGAAATTTCTCTCATATCAATTAATTATTAACGGAGAAAATTTTGAGTTAAAAATGTAGAGTAAATAAAATTACTATTGCAGCTTCTTGGCATAAAAAAAGGATTGGCAAATATCTTAGAACAGTATAATTAATTATAGAATTTACCAAATACTATATTTAAATTTAAATAACGAAAAAGGTATGAGTTATCATACCTTTTTCTTTATTTAACACTATTCATTTTTCTCTACATACTTTTTCTATTAAATCTAATTTATCTATACTTTCTTTTTCAGTTTTACCTATTGTATATATATATAATTTAATTTTAGGTTCTGTTCCTGATGGTCTTAAAGCATACCAAGATCCATCGTTTAAATAATATTTAAGACAATTTTGTTTTTGGAAAAATCTAAATATCCATCTTTAAAATCTATTATTTTTTTCTAAAGAAATTTCTCCTATTTCTTTAATAGGATTATCCCTAAAGTCTTCCATCATTCTTCCAATTCTTTGTTGTCCTTCTATTCCCTCAAGTTCTAGAGAAACTTGTCTTTCATTATAATATCCGAATTCTTCGTAAATATCATTTAAAAACATCTAATAAACTCTTTCCTTGTTTTTTTGTAATATGCAGCCATTTCTACAACCATCATAGAAGCTCCAACAGCGTCTTTATCTCTTACAAATGTTCCATAGCAGAAACCTATGCTTTCTTCATATCCAAAAACATAATTTTTTCTTTTTGTAACATCATATTCATTTGTCTTTCCACAGATATTTTTTTAAAACCTGTTAATGTTTCAACTGTTTCAATTCCATATTTTTTTGGCAATAGTCTTAGATAAATCTCCTGTTACAATTGATTTAACTAACACTGGATTTTCAGGTAAATTATTAAGAGCATGTCTTTGTGAGAAAAATATAATATGATAATAGTGCTCCTATTCTATTACCATTTAAAAATACATACTCCCCATTTTTTTATCTTTTTACTTCTAAAAGCAACTCTGTCACAATCTGGATCAGTTGCAATTAAAAATATCAGCGTCAACTTCTTTACCTAATTTTTTTCAGAATATAGAAAAAGCTTTTAGGTACTTCTGGATTTGGATATCCAACAGTTGTAAATTCAGGATCTGGTAGTTCTTGTTCTTTAACAACAAATATTTTTTTAAATCCTCTTCTCTTTAACACTTCCCTTACAGGTAGATTTCCAACACCATTTAATGGAGTGTATACAACCTTAATATCTTTGTCTATATTATTATCATTTATAGTTAAATTTAAAACTTCATTTTTATAATCTTCATCTACTGAATCATCAATATATTTTGCAATTCCACTTTTTAATGCTTCCTCAAATGGAATTTGTTTAACTTCTTCAAATTTTTCAATTTTTTTCCATATGATCAGAAATTTGATTTGCTATATCATCAAGAATTTGAGAGCCTTCTTTCCAATATGCTTTATATCCATTATATGCTTGAGGATTATGACTTGCAGTAACCATTACTCCAGCAATACAATTTAATTTTCTTATAGCATAAGAACACATTGGAGTAGGTCTTATTCCTTTATAGATATATGATTTAATTCCATTTCCAGCCATTATAGAGCATGTAAGTTCGGCAAATTCTTTAGAACCATATCTTACATCATAACTAATGCTACACCTCTTTCAATAGCTTCTTTGCCATGATCAATTATTGTATTTGCTAGAGCCTGAGCCGCTTTTGAAACCATATATTTATTCATTCTATTTGTTCCAGCGCCTAGCTTTCCACGAAGTCCAGCAGTTCCAAATTCTAAAAACTTTATAAAAATCTATCTTTAATTTCTTCTTCATCATCTTTTTATAGAAACTAAATCTTTTTTGTATTTTTCATCAAAAAAAGTCATTATTTAACCATTCTTCATAAAACTTTTTTTATAATCTATCATAAAGTCCTCCTAAATATATATTACATTATATTTTACATCAAAAAGGTATCAACAGTACATTAAAATAGGTTTTAATAATTTGTTTGTATTTATAAATTTATGGTATAATTAATTAGTATAATTAAATATTAGTAATGAGGTGATTAAATGAGATTTGTTTCTTGGAATGTAAACGGACTTAGAGCCTGCATTAAAAAAAGGATTTTTTTAGATTATTTTAATGATATTGATGTAGATTTTTTCTGTTTACAGGAAATTAAAAATGAGCGAAGGTCAACTTGACCTTGAACTTGAAGGATATGAAACTTACTATAATTATGCTCAAAGAAAGGGATATAGTGGAACTGCAATTTTTTTACTAAACATAAACCTTTGAGTGCAAAAATATGGTATGGGAATTGAAGAACATGATAACGAAGGAAGACTTATAACTTTAGAATATGACGATTTCTTTCTGGTAACTTGCTATACTCCAAATTCAAAACAAGACCTTTTAAGACTTGATTATAGAATGGTTTGGGAAGATGCATTTAGAAATTACTTACTTGAATTAAATAAAACAAAAATCAGTAATAGTTTGTGGTGACTTAAATGTTGCTCATAAAGAAATTGACCTAAAAATCCTAAGACAAATAGAAAAAAATGCTGGATTTACTGATCAAGAAAGAGAAAAAAATGTCAATTCTTTTTAGATAGTGGATTTACTGATACTTTTAGATTCTTCTATCCTGATAAAGAAAAATGAATATAGTTGGTGGAGTTATTTCGGAAAAATCAAGAGAAAAATACAGGTTGGAGAATTGATTATTTCTTAACTTCAAAAGATATGGATGATAGACTTGTTGATGCTCAAATTCATCAAAGCATTTTTAGGTAGTGATCATTGTCCTGTATATCTAGAAATTAAATAAATGAAATAAATAAAAAGACTATTACAAGATGTAATAGTCTTTTTCTATTCAACGATTTTTAATTTTATATTATTTTTTTATCCTCAATTTCAACATAATTATTTTCTTTTACATAATCAATTAAAACTTCAGCTATATCTCTTGTATCTTCTTTAAGAGTCTTTAATTGTGGAAAAAAAGTGAAAAATTACCTCCTCCAGTTGCCCTATAATTATTTAATACAAGTTTATATTTCTTTTCTAAATTTATATCTTCCCTTCAACTTTTTACATCGGATATAAAAATTTTTCCACTCTTTGAAATATTCATTGTATATTCTATCCCATCAAGTAAATCATAATTATACATCTCTTTTTGGATATAAGAATTTCGGATTTATATCAATCTTATCATCTTTAACAATCCAATATGTTGAAAGTTGTGTTAGATAATCTAAAATATTTTGTCCACTCATCTCTTTTTAAAAACGAGAGTATTTGGAAAAGGATAATTTAAAATAATATCTCTATATCTTAACTTTTTACCAAAACCAGGCATTACTTCAAAAAGACAACAAGCAGAAATATCAGCATCCATTGTTTCCTTTTTGAATTTTATTTATAAAAACTTGTAATTGAATGCTTTTCTAATTGAGCAGCTTTAGTATTTAAAATATACATTTCTTTATTACAACTACCAATTTCAATATCTAACCATTTTTCAGTTTCGTTTAAAAGCTTTTTAAACTTTTCTTCCATATCTAAATCAATTTCAAAATTTGAAATATCTTTTAGATTAACTGATATATTCTCATCAAATACAATCTCCATACAAGTTGAACATCCATCACCACATTGTATTACAAGTGTATCTTTTATTTTTTTCCTGTTAAATTTCTATGTTGATGTCCAGTTACCAAAACATCTATTCCAGAAATTTTTATCACAAATTTCGTATCCGACATTTTTCACCTGTTAAGTTTTCAGTTGGTTCTCCACTTTCCAAGTCTCTCTCAAAACCACCATGATAGAATACAATAACATAATCAACTTTATTCCTAACATTTTTCAACTGAATTTTTTTAACTGTCTCAAAAACATTTAAAATTTCAAGATTTTGAAGATTATTAGGATTTTCCCAATGGTCAATATAATCAGTTACAACTCCAATTAGTGCAATTTTTTTATTGTCAATTTCAACAATATTTGTATTACCTAGTTTTCATTTTTATACTTTTACATTATTTGTAATACATTTTGCATTGTTTTCTTTAACATAATTATATAAAAATTCATTTCCATAGTTAAAATCATGATTTCCAATATTTATAAAATCACAATTAAGATAATTAAGTGCTTTTTGCAACTAAATTCTCTTTTTAAATTTTGCATTAGCATAGGTTACCAATGGTGTTCCTTGGTTTATATCTCCATTATCAACATAAATTACTTTTCCTTTTTAATCTTTCTTCTTTTAAAAAGTTGAAAAATCTAGAAAGTCCTTTTGTTTGCAACAGATGAATTCACGAAATTATAAGCTAATAAATTTCCGTGAACATCAGTTGTTGATAAAATTTTAAAAAGCCATTAATATCCCTCGCCAATTTTCTTCTTACATTATTTGAAAAATACTTCTATTATTAGAACTAAAAACTATTATTCCAACTAAAAATTGATCCAACTTCATTCCAACGATAATTGTTCATTGCAAATATTAATGGTGCACCAATACCGCCAGCGCCTACAAGCCCAAGAACTGAAGCATCTCTTAAATTCATATCAAATCTATAAATAACAATTGAAATTAGCTTTGAATATATTTGTGGTAAAATACCATATCTAATTTGTTCAATTTTAGTACATCCAATTGCTGAAAGAGATTCTATTATACCAAAAATCTAAGTCCTCAATAACATCTATATATAACTTAGTTACCATTCCAATTGAAACAACTGACATAGTAAATACCCCTGCCAAAGCACCAGGACCAGTAACACCTATAAACATAAGTCCATAGATGAAAGCCGGAACAGTTCTACACACATTGTAAAGAATCTTCCAATAACAGCTACATATTTTGAAACAATTTTCTTTGCAGAAAGAAATGCAAAAGGAATTGATATAATTGCCCCGATTATTGTTCCTAAAAATGCAATACACATTGTTTCAAACAATAAGTATATAACACCTTTATTGTCAAGTCTAAAAAGAAATTCTAAATCTGGATGTAATATTCCACCTATAATATTTTTAGCAATAGTCATTGAGTCTTTAACATCTTCTCCTTTTTTATTGACATTGCTGACCATACTAATAGTCCTAAAACAATCACTACAACTGCAATAATATATGTGTAAGATTTTGGCTCTTTTTTTAATTTTTCTTCTACTCTTGTATTATTCATTTCCATTACTCCAACCTTCCTCTAAAATGTTCACTTATAATTTCTATTACAAACACAGTTAAAAAGTAATAAAAAAATACAATAGTACCAACTTTGGAGTATTCTCTCCATCCTAATTTTTTTCATTTAATATCATACCAATACCACCAGCACCAACATAACCTAGTATTGCGGCATATCTTACATTTCCTTCAAAGTTAAATAACGAAGTTGATATATATGATGGCAGTACAACTGGTAATATTGCATATCTAAAAAGCATAGAATTTAGTAAAACCCATTGACTCCATACATTCAAATGCTCCCATATCAACAGTTTCAATTTGTTCATATAATAATTTTTCCAACATAAGATAATGAGAAAATGAATATTGCAACAGTTCCTGCAAAAGTTCCAAGTCCCCATATATAAGTTGCAATTAAAGCACAAACAAGAGATGGTAATGTTCTTAAAAATACTTAAAAACAATTTAAAAACCATTTATAAATTTATTTTTTTGTTATATTGTTAGAAGCTAAAATTGCAATTGGCAAAAGAAACCAATGCCCTAAAAAAGAACCCATCAATGACATTTTTAATAGTATCAAAAGAGGAGTCAAAACCTCTTTAGTATAACTAAAAATCCGGTGGAATCATTCCTTTTAAAATATTAAAAAGTTTCCAAAATTGCTAAAAAAACTTCAAAAATTAAAAATCTGTTACTTTTTATTGATATATACATCAATACAATTACGATTATTGTGATTAAAGGAGTTTTTTTGATCTCGGTCTAAAAAAACTACTTTACCATTATCTAAAGTTATTTTTTTCTTTTGGAAATATAGTATCAAATATATTTTTTTCATATTATTCTCCAGTTACAAATAAATCTTTTTGGTAAATTTTTGTCTAAAAATTTCCTTTGTAATATCACTTGATTTTCCATCATAAACAATTCTACCTTTGTTTTATTCCAACTACTCTTTCACAATATTTTTAAAGCTAAATCAACATCATGAATATTAATTAAAATCGTAATTTTATTTTCTTTATTAATTTTTCTAAAAGTCTTCCATAACTTGATTTGATGTAACAGGATCAAGTGCTGCAACAGGTTCATCAGCCAATATAATTTGAGGACTTTGTCCTAATGCTCTAGCTAATGCAACTCTTTTGTTGTTGTCCACCAGAAAGTTGGTCAACTCTTACATATAGCTTTCTCTAGCATATCTACTTTATCAAGAGCTTCTAATGATTTTTATCTTACATTCCTTTGGAAATATTCCAAAAGAATTTTCTAAAAACCTGTTAAATCAGGAACAAATGCTGTTAAAACATTTTTAATAACTGTAGCTCTTGTAACTAAGTTAAAAGATTGAAAAATCATACCTATTTTTCTTCTAAATTTTCTAATTTCAGAACCACTTAATTTCTTAACGTCAACGTCATTTACAATTAACTCTCCTGATGTAATTTCATGCATCTTATTGACACATCTTATTAATGTTGATTTCCTGAACCTGAAAGTCCTATTATAGCAACAAATTCTCCTTGTTCAATTTTTAAATCAACATCAATTAATCCTTTAGTACCATTTGGATATACTTTTACCAACATTTTTAAATTCTATCATTTTTCTCCATTTAATATGTTTAAAAAGGAGAGATTTCTCTCCCTATTTCTCACACAATTTAATTATTTAAACACTATTTCAATTTTTTTACTATTTGTTGTGCTTTAGCTTCATTATCATAATCAGCATCTTTTGCAGGGTTGATAACCTTCATGACTATAAACCGCTATAACTTTCTTTCCTTCTGGAGTTTTAGCAATTTCAATCAATGCTTTTTCTAAAAGCTTTTTTTGAATTCAGGTGTTATATTTTTAGATTTCTTAGAAACACTAACAGTATCATTATAAATAGGAGTTGTAACACCTATTAAATTTGTTTCTTCCCAAATTGATGCTGTTCTTCCATAATTTTCATTCCATTTCTTTTTCTTGATCAAGTCTAGCATCAGCATATGTGCAAAGTATATCTACTTGTCCTGAAGCAAGTCTTGCAAAAAGCAGAACCATATGAATCACTTAAAATTGCATTATTACCTAAATCTTTTTATTGTTTTTCCAAAAATTTTCATTTAACCATAAAGTTGGATAAATATATCCAGCAGGTGAAGTTGGATTCATTACACTCCATTTTTAAGTCTTTAACATCATCCCATGTTAATTTTTCTCCTGCATTTACTTTTTTAGCAATTGCTTGACCTTTTTCTGATGGTCCAGCAATTATTAAAGCTCTATATGAAGTAACCTGATCTTCTGTTTTCTTTGTAGGTTTTTGATCATTCCAAACTTTAGCAGAATCATCATTTACAGAAAGTCCTTTTCTAGTTGCTGTTAATAGAACTTCTGCTCCATCTCTATATAGTACATAAGTTCCAGCTGGTATAAATCCAACATCTAATGTTCCAGCATTAAGTCCTTCACCTACAGCTTCAAAGCTTGTTCCAACTGTAATTTCTACATTTTTAACGTCAAATCCTTCTTTTGCTAATTGTTCCTTTAATAATTGTTTTAAAGGTTCAGTAGCAGTAACTATTTCTGATGGTTCTCTTGAAGGTACAAAACCAATTGTTAATTTTTCAATTGAAGTTTTTCCATCAGCAGTTTTATTAGCTTCTTTTTTAGAGCCACATCCCACTAGAAGTCCTGCACTTAAAACAAGTGCTAAAGATGAAATTAAAATTCTTTTAAATATTTTCATAATTCCCCGTATATTAGTTAAACATAAATTGTATGATTTCCATTATATTATATCATTTTAAAAATAATTGTTGACAATTAAATTATGACTTTAATTCAATTTTTTTAATGTTTTTAAAAATAAATCAGCAATTAATAATTAGTTACTTAATGCTAAAAAATTAAAATACTCCACAAAGACATACAATCCAAACAAATTTACAATTAGATTTTCTTAATTCTTTATAACATTCTTCTACTGTTGCACCGCTTGTATGTATATCATCAATCAATAAAACTCTCTTTCCACTTTAAATCTCCATCTACACTAAAGGAATCTTTTAAATTTATACTCCTTTCTTCAAGAGATAAAAAATGTTGTGATTTAGTATTTTTAATTTTGTACAGCTTATCAAACAACTCTATATTAGAATATTTTGAAATTTCTTCTGCAAGAAGTTTTTGAATGATTATACCCTCTTTGTCTAATTTTCTTTTTTTACTTGAAGGAACATAGGCAATATAATCCATCTTTTTCAAGCAAAAGATTTATCCAAATTTTTCATATATCAACTTTCCAAAAGGATTTTTAAATACACTCCATTTTCAAATTTAAATTCCTTAATTTTTAATCTTTAACATTCCAGAATAATAGAATAAAATATCTTTTTAAAACAATCATCTCCAAAAATCATTAAATATTTCTTTATCATATCTTCTAATTTTAGATATACAATCATCACATAAAAAGAAGTTTTAATTAGATTTTCTTTTGCAAAAAACAATAATCTTCATTAAAAAGAAACTTTTTAAAAATTTTTAATCATTATAATAAATCCTCTACAAGCCCATAAAAATGTTGAATTCTTTTTTTCTAAGTTTGAATATCTACTATTGATAGTATTATTTCTAATCATATTATTCATAACATTTTTATCACCAACTAAAACAATATTTTCCTTTGCTCTTGTTATAGCAGTATATAATAAATTTCTAGTTTGAAGTAGTTTATAACCATCAAACATTGGAATAATTACAGATTTAAACTCCGAACCTTGTGACTTATGTATTGTTATTGCATAAGCCAATTCTAAATTATCTAAATCCTCTAAACTATATTCAATTAATCTTTTATCATCCATTTCAACTGTCAATTTATTACTTGATTTTATCTATGAAAATTATATGTCCCATATCTCCATTATAAACACCAAAATTTTCTTCTCCTTCATCATCAATGAAAGATAAATTATAATTATTTTTAGTTTGCATAACTTTATCATTAACTCTAAATAGTTTATTTCCAACCAAAAATTTCATCACTTGCTTCTGTTTTTGGATTTAATATATCTTGTAATAACTTATTGAGTTCAAATACGCCACAAATACCTTTTCTACTTTGCGTAAGAATTTGAATATCTTTAGAATAATCATAACCATAAGCTTTTTGGAAGTCTTCTACTTATTAAATCTACAACAATATTTCTAGTAATTGAAGATGCATCCGTATTTAAAAAAGAAAAATCACTATTTTTTCATTTAAAATCAGTTCTTTACCATTATTAATTTTATGAGCATTAACTATTATATTACTATTTTCGGATTGTCTAAAAAAATATCAATAAGCTTTGTAAATTTTTATCTTGTTAGAATTAATTAAATCTTTTAATACATTTCCAGCTCCAACACTAGGGAAGCTGATCAACATCTCCAACAATAATTAACTTTGTATTATCTTTTATTCCTCTTAATAATTTTTCAAAAAGAACTACATCTACCATACTCATCTCATCAATTATTATCAAATCAGTATCTAAAGGGTTATCCTCATTATATTCAAAATGTCCAATATCATCATAACTGCTTGGAATATATCCTAACATTCTATGTATTGTTTTTGCTTCTATTCCAGTAGTTTCTTCTATTCTTTTTGCTGCTCTACCTGTTGGAGCACAAAGTGATATATTATAACCATTTTCTATAAATATTTTAGAAATAGTATTAATAATTGTAGTTTTTCCTGTTCCAGGTCCACCAGTTATAATTGAAATATTCTCTTCAAAAACAAGATTTTATAGCATCTATTTGAATTTCTGATAATTTAATTGACTGGTTTTCTATAGATTTTTTTACTTCTTTATCTATATTAAATAAAATTTTAAAATCTTCATTTAAAGCCATTTTTAGCAAGTTTACTAGCTATATAGCTCTCAGAAATATATAGATAATCTAAATATATATTTAGCTCATCAAAAGAATTATCTACAATTATATCCGAAGACAATAACAAATTCATGTATATCAGTTCAATTAAATTTTTCTATTCCTATTAATGATGAAACTTCTTCTGTAAGTTTTTCTTTAGGATAGAATACATGTCCAAAATTTATTGCTTTTTGAGTTAGAATATAAATAATTGCTGATTCTATTCTATAAGGACTAGTTTTTATCTAAATTGTTTTTAAAAGCTATTTCATCAGCTTTTAAAAACCTATACCTTTTCACATTTTTATTAGTTTATATGGATTTTTCATTTATAATTTCTAAAGTATCTTCCCTAAAAATACTATAGATTTTTGATAAACTTAAACTAATACCTAATCCACTTAAATAAAAATAAAATATTCTTACTAAATCTTAATTCTTCAACAGATTTTTTTATTTTTCAATACTTTTCTTTCAATACCTCTTACTTCAATTAGTCTATCAGTTTCATCAAATACTATATCTAAACTTTTCTTTTCCAAATTTTTCAACAATATATCCAGCGTTTTTAGGTCCCTATTGTAGCAATAATTCCACTAGATAAATATCTTTCGATTTCAACTACAGAACTTGGAAGCTATAGGAAGTTACATTAAGTTGTTCACCATATTTGTTATCATATGTAAATTCGCCCTCTACCTCTAAACTTTCTCCGATGTTAACAGAATCAAAAATTCCAACAATTTTTATTTCCCCATCACTTGTATTTAAGTCAAAAAAACTGAGTAGCCATTATCTTCATTTATATATCTAACTTTTATAATCTCTCCTGTTAACTTCATAACTGCTCCTATATACAAATTTAGGAAACTAAAACTAGTTTCCTAAAATAATTAATCTTCTATTCTTTCGATATTTGCTCCTAATGATTTCATCTTTCCTACAAAATCATTATATCCTCTATCAATATGATATATATTTCCAATTGTTGTAGTGCCTTCAGCTACAAGTCCAGCTAAAACTAAAGCTGCTCCCGCTCTTAAATCAGTAGCATTAACTTCAGCTCCAACAAGTTTTCTTACACCAGCTATTCTAGCTTCTTTGCCGCTAGTTGCTATTATGGCACCCATTTTACTAAGTTCGTCAACATGCATAAATCTATTTTCAAATACAGTTTCAGTAACTTTTGATTGATCTTCACATACACATAAATAAGCCATAAATTGAGCTTGAACATCTGTTGGGAAACCAGGATAAGGTAATGTCTTAATGTCTGTACCTTTAATCTTTTCTCCACCTTTTTACAAAAATTGAATCTTCATCTTCATTTACAACAACATAGGCACCTGTTTCTTTTAATTTAGCAATAACAGGTTTAATATGATTTGAAATACAATTTTGAACTACAACTTTTCCTCCTGTAATAGCAGCAGCTATCATAAATGTAGCAGCTTCAATTCTATCAGGAATAATTGTATGAACTGTACCACCTAATTTTTTTCTACCCTATAATTCTTATAGTGAAGTTCCAGCTCCTGAAATTTTTAGCTCCCATTTTATTTAAAAAGTTTCCTAAATCAACAATTTTCAGGTTCTTTTGCTGCATTTTTCAATTATAGTTTCACCTTTTGCTAAAGTTGCTGCCATCATAATGTTTTGAGTTGCACCTACAGAAGGAAATCTAAATATATAGTATCTCCATATAATTTTTTTCACATCTAGCAGAAATCTTATCTGGTTCTTCTTCAATTAATGCACCTAAAATTTTAAATCCTTTTAAATGCAAGTCAATAGGACGAGAACCTATTGCACATCCACCTGGCAAGAATGCATCTGCTCTTCCAAATCTTGCTAATAATGGACCCATTACTAAAAATGAAGCTCTCATCTTTTTCCATTAAACTTCTATCAGTCACAAAAGAATTTATCTTACTTGAATCAATAGAAACTCTATTTTCAGATAGAAAAATTCAACTTTTGCCCTAAACTTTCTAATACTTTTAAAATAATTTTTAACATCTACTAGATTAGGAACATCTTCAAGAACAATTGGTTCTGTTCCTAAAAAGTGAGGCAGCAATAATTGGAAGTGCCGCATTCTTTGCTCCATCTATTTTTACAGTTCCTCTAAAGGGCCACTTTTTCTTACTAATATCTTGAGGCAAACAAATCCCTCCTAAATATCTATAATTTATAATATTTTTATTTTTCAACAACTAAATCAATCTTTTTATAACAATATATTTTGTCACATATTTACTTATATTTATTATACCACATTTACACAATATTTATAAGCTATTTATTATTTTTCTTAGATTTATATCTTAATTGTGAATCTAATATTTTTTTCTCATTCTTAAACTTTTGAGGTGTTACTTCAATATATTCATCACTTTCAATAAATTCTAACATTTCTTCTAAACTCATAATCTTTGGAGGGCTTAGTTTTAATGCATCATCAGAAGCAGAGGATCTAATATTTGTTTGTTGTTTCTTTTTACAAACATTAACTTCAATATCTAATCCTTTAGCATTTGACCCTACAACCATTCCTTCATAAACTTCAGCTTGAGGAGAAATAAATAAGGTTCCTCTTTCTTGAGCTGAATTTAATCCGTAAGCAGTTGCTACTCCAGTTTCAAAACAAATCAATGAACCAACATTTCTTGTTGGAATTTCTCCCTTAAATGGCTCATATGCTTTAAATTCTGTATTTAATGTTCCACTACCTCTAGTATCAGTCAAAAATTCTGAACGATATCCAATAAGGCCCCTAGCAGGAATATTAAAAATAAGTCTTGTATATCCAGCTTGTGAAGGATTCATATTTATCAAATCAGCTTTTCTTTGTCCTAATTTTTCAATAACTGATCCTACGAATTCTTGATCAACATCAATAGTTACTGTTTCTATAGGTTCTAACAATTTACCATTTTCATCTTTTTTGTAAAGAACTTCAGGTTTTGAAACTTGGAATTCATATCCTTCTCTTCTCATATTTTCAATTAAAACTGAAAGATGAAGTTCTCCTCTTCCTGAAACTCTAAAACTATCAGTTGAATCTGTATCTTCAACTCTTAAGCTTACATCTGTTTCTAACTCTTTATAAAGTCTTGCTCTTATTTGCCTACTTGTAACAAACTTTCCTTCTTTTCCTGCAAAAGGAGAATTATTTACTATAAAATTCATTGCAAGTGTCGGTTCTGAAATTTTGACAAAAGGAAGTGGTGTTGGATCTTCTGTTGAACATAATGTATCTCCAATACTAATTCCTTCTACACCTGTTACTGCAATTATATTACCTACAGATGAGCTTTCAACTTCTTTTCTAGATAAATTTTTCAAACTCATATATTTTTGTTATTTTTTTATTTTTGTTTATACTACTATCGTTATAGTTTTACAATTACAGCATCATCTCCAAGTTTAACACTACCGCTTTCTATTTTACCAATACCTATTCTTCCTACATACTCATTATAATCAGTTGTAGAGATAAGTAATTTAAAAGGAGCATTTTCATCTCCAACTGGTGCTGGAATATAATCAACAATAACATCTAAAAGAGTTTTCATATCTTCTGTTTTTATTGTTAAAATCCATGAGTTGCATATCCTGCTCTCGCAGACGCAAAAACAAAAGGACTTTCTAAATAATCTTCTGAAGCATCTAGTTGTATGAATAAATCTAAAACTTCATCTACAACTTCTTCACATCTAGCTTCTGGTCTATCAATCTTATTTATACAAATTATTGTAGGTAATTTAAGTTCAAATGCTTTTCTTAATACAAATTTTGTTTGAGGCATAGGGACCTTCAAACGCATCTACTACTAGAATAACACCATTTGCCATCTTTAAAACACGTTCAACTTCTCCACCAAAATCGGCATGTCCCGGAGTGTCAATTACATTAATTTTAACTCCTTTATAATCAATAGCAGTATTTTTCGAAAGAATTGTGATTCCTCTTTCTCTTTCTATATCATTTGAGTCCATTACTCTTTCTTTTACATCTTGGTTTTCTCTAAAAACACCACTACTTTTTAATAAACAATCTACTAAAGTAGTCTTGCCATGGTCAACGTGAGCAATAATCGCTACGTTTCTTATGTTTTCAATATTTTTCATATACTTTCCTTTCTATATTTAAATCCAACGCATAACGATTTATTATAGCATATATTCTTAAAAAGTAAATAAAACAGTTGATTTTATGCACTTTTTATATATTTTAAATAAAAAGCAATTCTACTAGAATTGCTCAATTATATATTTTAGTACTTATAATTTACTTGTTTATATGTCACAAAGCATCTTAGAATAAATATCATTTATATCTAATAAATCTAATTTATTCTTTTATTTCTTCATACTCAAAAATATATTCCTATTAAACTGTCAAATTTATTATCATCTCCCATATTGATTTTTCTATTTTTTTCCACCATCAATTTCAACAGTATAATCTCTTTTCTTCATCTAAGAAAAAGTACATTTAGGAGATTGTCCATATATCCAATCTTTTGTGGCATATTTTTCAGATTTTATTTTATCTACATTTAAAAAAATCTTCTTTTTGTTAATTCGTAAATTTCAAAATTCTCTTGAGTTTGTAAAATTTCATTTTTAATTTTTCTAGAAAATCTGAAATTTCATAATCTAATTTTTGAAATTTCTTTTTAAATTTGCAACACTGCTCTTAACAGATTTTGCAGATTTTGAAATAACTTTTTATTATTTACATTCAATGCATTTCTTAGTTTATCTAAATTACTATCAAACAAAATACAACCATGATGTAAAACTCTTTCTTTCTCATAAATTCCGAATGTCACAAATTTTCTTATCCTGTACTCTAAAGTCATTTCTCGGAGAAACATGAACATCAATATTCAAATTTAAGAGAGCATTATACATAGGTTTTAAAAATTCCTTTAAAAATCAAGTGCAGTATTTCCAGTTGTATTCGTTATGTAAGTATAATTAAGATTTTCCAAAATCATGTACAACTGTTCCACCACCGGAGAGTCTTCTAGCAATCTTCATTTTATTTTTCAAAACAGTATTTCATATTTAATTCTTCAATTAAATTTTGATGTTTTCCCTATAACTACAGATGGTTCATTTATCCATAACATAAAAGACTTCATCTTCTTTTAAATTTTTCAAAGATATACTCTTCTAAAGCTAAATTAAAATATACATCTAGTAATTTTATTTTTAATAAAAATCATAATTTCTCCTCTATTCCAAAAAGTATTAAAAATATTTTATCATATTCATTAAAAAGGATAGAATTTCTATCCTTTTTCAAATAAATTTATTATTTTTACTTTTTAGGTAAATGTACACTAACTCTTCAACATCTGCAATTGCTTCATAAATTGCTTCTGAGAAAGTAGGATGTCCAAATACCATTTTAATTGCTTCTTCAACAATAACTTCTGATTGCATTAAAATTGAAACTTCATTAATTAATTCTGATGCTCTTGGTCCAACAATATGAGCTCCTAAAAATTTCTCCATATCTTGCATCAGAAATAATCTTAACAATTCTGATGAATCTCCATGAGCTAAAGCTCTACCATTTGCTCCATAGTTGAATTTTCCAACTTTTACATCATAAGATTTTTTAGCTTCTTCTTCAGTTAAACCTACACTACCAATTTCTGGATAAGTATAAATGGCTCTAGGTATGATATTATTATTGTATTTATCTGATTTTACCTTCAACAATTTCTGAGCAGCAATATATCCCATTTTAAATGCAGCATGTGCTGAAGATTTTTACCATTAACATCTCCAGGAACATATACATTCTTTAAACTTGATTGCATTTTTCATTAGCAACTACATTTCCATCAGAAATTTCAAGACTTACATCTTTTAATGCTGTTAAATCAGCTTCTCTAGTTGTAACTAAATTACTTTTGCACTTGCAACTTCTTCTGAACCAGCTAATACTTTTTCTCCAGAAATTTCAGTAATTTCTTTACCAAAGATAAATTTAATTCCTGATTTTTCTAAAAGATTTAATTAATATTGAAGAAACTTCAGAATCTACAACATCAATTGCTGATTCTTTTTCTTTTCAACAACAGTTACCTTACTTCCAAATGAGACTAAATATTTGAGCCATTTCAACTCCAATATAATTTGCTCCAATTATTACTAATGATTCGGTGCTTCTTTTTAAATCTAATGCTTCATCAGTATCTATAACATTTTGAATTATCTGATCCTTTAATATTTTTTTAACACATTTAGATCCACCAGCAAAAATTATTGAACCACATACAAGTTCTTTTCCACTTTCTAAAGTAACATTTCCATTTGGATTAATATAAGCTGTTTCTTTAAACATTTTCAACTGAATTACTCTTTAATAAGAATTCAACCCCAGCAGTAAGTTTCTTAACTATAGAATTTTTTTGAATTTTAAAGCCTTTTGCAACGTCAACAGTAGCATTATCATTTTCTAAAATGATTCCTCTCTTACTTGACGCTTTAATTCTTTCAATATCTTCAACATTTTGTAGATATGTTTTAGTAGGTATACATCCTCTATTTAAGCAAGTACCACCAAATTTATTATTTTTCAACTATTGCAACTTTTGCTCCTTTTTGAGCAGCTTTAATCGCTGAATAATATCCAGCTGGACCAGCTCCGATTACAACAACATCATATTCACCATCTTTTAATTCTTTTTTAGCTTCTGCTTTAACTTCAGTTGTTTTTTCTTCTGGTTGTGCTTTAACTTCTTCCTTAGCTACTTCTTTAACTTCTTCTTTAACAGGTGCTGAAGCAGTTTCAGGAATAACATCTCCTTCGTCTCCAATATAGGCAATAGTTGTTATAACTGGAACAATTTCTCCATCATGTTTTAAAATTTTTAAGCAAAAGTTCCTGAAGCTTCGGCTTCAATTTCCATATTAACCTTATCAGTCATAATTTCTAAAATTATTTCTCCGGCTTCAACTTTGTCTCCCTCTTTTTTAAGCCATTTTACAATTTGGCCTTCTTCCATTTCACTACCAGCTTTTGGCATTATTATTTCTGTTAACATAATTTTCTCCTCACACTAAACTAAAAATTGAAATAGGATTTTTCTAAATAATTTTTCAATGTATTTAAAAACTTCAGCAGCTTCCATTCCATCAACGACTCTATGATCTACTGTAATTGATAATTTCATAATAGGTCTTACAGTTATTTCTCCATTTACTACAACTGGTTTGTCAACAGTAGCACTTACACCTAATATAGCACTATTAGGTTGATTTATAATTGGAGCAAAAGAATCTATACCAAACATACCTAAGTTACTGATAGTAAATGTACTATCTTCTAATTCTTCTGACTCTAATTTCATTTCAACAGCTTTCTTAGTTAAGTCTTTTAATGAAATCATAAGTTCTCTTTAAACTCATTTTTTCGGCATTTTTAACAACTGGTGTTAAAAGTCCATTTTTCAAGGCCAACAGCCATAGCAAGGTTTACATACTTATGAGTAAAATCTTTGTTCCATCAGCGGATAAGCTACAATTTACATATGGATGTTTTACTAAACTCTTAACTGTTGCTAATGAAATTATATCTGTAATTGTAAGTTTGTATCCTGTTTCATCAATAAGTTGTTGCATAATATTTGCTCTTAAGTTTTTAACTTCAGTCATATCAACTTCAATATTCGCTACAAAAACAGGTGCTGTAAAATAGCTTTCACTCATTCTCTTAGCAACAGTTCTTCTCATCATTGACATTGGAACTTCTTCAACTTCACCATATGATTTTTTAACTTCTTGAGTTTCAACTTGTTGTTCTTCAACAGCTTTTTCTGTAGAAATTACATCTTTGTTTGCTAAGAATTCTAAAACATCTTCCTTTAAAATCTTACCATTAACTCCAGTTCCAATTACCTTAGTTAAATCAACACCTTCAACTTCTGCAATTTTTTTCGCAAGAGAAGAAACTTTAATAATTCCAAAATTTTAAAAATTTAAAACATCTTCTTTTTGAATTCTTCCCTTAGGGCCTGTTCCTTTTTAGCAATGATAAGTCGATATTATTTTGCTTAGATAAAAATCTTGCAGCAGGTGTTGCTCTTAATTTTATATCAGACATAATTTCCTCCTATCTATTTACTGCTTTTCTAATTGTATTTTTAATATCTTCAACACTTGGTACAATTACTGCCTCTAAGTTTTTAGCAGAAGGTATATTTGTGTCGGCTCCAGCAAGTCTATAAATTGGTGCATCTAAATAATCAAAAGCATCACTTTCAGCAATTCTAGCTGAAATTTCTCCACCAAATCCACCTGTTTTAAACGAATCATGGCAAAGAACAAGTCTTCCTGTTTTCTTAACAGATTCAACAATTAATTCTTCATCTAAAGGTACTAATGTTATTGGGTCAACAACTTCAACACTAATTCCTTCAGTTTTTAATTCTTCAGCTGCTTGTAAAGCTCTTTCTAACATTCTTCCCCAAGAAACTAAAGTTACATCTTTTCCTTCAACTTTAACTTCACCTTTTCCGATTTCAACTATTTCTCCAATCTTTACTTCGCCTTTTCTTCCAAAAAGGGCTTTAGATTCAATGAAAATTACTGGATTATTATCTCTTATTGATGCTTTTAAAATTCCATAGCGTCATTTACTGTTCCAGGTGCAACAACTTTTAGTCCAGGAATATGACAGAACCATGCTTCAAGAGCTTTACAGTGTTGAGCTGCAGCTCCTGTACCTGAACCTGATGCACAACGATAAACAACAGGTACACTAACTTCTCCACCTAACATATATCTCATTGGAGCAGCTTCATTTACTATAGCATCCATTGCTATTGTAACAAAATCCATAAAAGTTAAATCAACAATAGGACGCATTCCTACTGATGCAGCCCCTGCAGCAGCTCCTGCTATAGCAGCTTCACTTATAGGACAATCTCTAACTCTTTCTTCTCCAAATTCTTCAAGCATTCCGACAGTGAGTTCCAAAATCTCCTCCGAAAATACCAACATCTTCTCCCATTAAAAATACATTTTCATCTCTACGCATTTCTTCGGACATTGCTTCTTTTATTGCTTCACGCAAAGTCATAATCTTTATTTCACTAGCCATAATCTTCTCCTATTAAATAATATTAAGCATAATTGTCAGTACAAGCATCTTTTTCATCTGCTAAAGGTGATTCCTTAGCAAAAGTTATTGCATCAGCAATTACTTTCTTTACATTTTCTTCCATTTCATCAAGTTCACTTTCAGTTGCAATTTTATTTTCAACCAAATATTTTTTAAATGCAACATTAGGATCTTTTTCTTTCCATGCATCAACTTCAGCTTTTATCTCTATATTTTCCAGCATCTGAAGCAGAGTGTCCAAACCATCTATAACTTTTAGCTTCTACTAAAACAGGTCCATTACCTTCTCTAGCATATTCAATTGCTTCACTCATTGCATCGTATACATCTAATACATTATTTCCATCTTCAACATAGATAGATTTTATCTTATAAGCATCTGCTCTTTCAACAACTTTATCTACAGTCATTGATCTTTGTTGAGACATTGAAATACCATAATTATTATTAATTACATAAAATACTAATGGTAATTTCCAAATTGACGCCATATTTAAACATTCATGAAAACTTCCTTCATTTGTAGCACTTTCACCCATACAACAAACAACAACATTTCCTGTTTTATTCATTTTTTGAGCAAGAGCTGCACCAGTACTTAAACCGTGTCCACCACCAACAATACCATTACATCCCATATTGTTTACTTCTAAGTTGTAAAGGTGCATACTACCTCCACGACCTTTACATTGTCCAGTTGCTTTCCCTAAGATTTCGGCCATCATTTTATTTATATCTATACCTTTTGTAATTGTTTGACCATGTCCTCTATGATTTGAATACATTAAATCTTCTTTTCTCATTGGGTATATTGCACCAACATTGGCTGCTTCTTCTCCTACAGAATAATGTGTCATTCCGTGGATAAATCCTCTTGAATATAATTTTACTAAGTTCCATATCAAAATGTCTTTATAAGTAACATTTTGTCATACATTTCAAAAAGTTCTTTTTGTTAATTTTTGAATTACTCACTACAAACCTCCATAATTTAATCTCAAAATTATTATTTTGTACTTACTATTTACCTCCCTCTTAATATTAAATATCAAAAACTTATTAATTTTAACAAAAATTTTTAGAAATGTAATATCTGTGATTTAAATCACTATAACTTTCGATATTACTGTAATTATTTAATTTTTTTATACAATTATGATAAAATATATCTGTACATAAATTTTATAAGGAGAAAATCATGAGAAAATTTTCAAGAGTATTTTTTATTTTCACTTTTTATTAGTCTCTTGTTCAACTAGCAGAAAAAGATATTGATAATACAAAAATTCCAAACACAGAAATAGTAACGGCAATAAAAAGAAAGAATATAATTTAGATCCAAGATTTTTCAAACGATATTAATACTGATGCCTTAATATCACAACTTTTTGAAGGGCTAACTGAATATTCTGCCCATGGTAAAATAGCATTAAATCAAGCAGATTGAGAAAAAGCGAAGATTTTTATAGAAGTGGACAATAACGCTTAGAGATAATCTAAAATGGTCAGATGGTTCGGATATAACCGCAGAAGATTATGTTGAGTCTTGGATGAGTATCTTAAATTATGAAATAAAAATCCAAATGCATATAAGCTATTTTTCATAAAGATGCTAAAAACTAAAACGACTTAAAACTAAAAGCTTAGAGGATTTTTCAGGATTAAAAATATTGGATAAACATACTATTGAAGTAAATATGGAATATCCCGTTAGAAAACTTTGATGAAATTCTTTCAAATGTTTTTATATTCCTATTACAAAAAGACAGTGTTATTGATGTAAATAATCTTATAACAAATAGTGCTTTTAAAAATTAAAAATTATGGTGATGAAGAGATAGTTTTGGAGCAAAACGAAAATTGCTGGGATAATGTAAATACAAAAATATAACTCTAAAATTAGTAGAAAATGAAATTTTAGCCTATCACTATTTGACTTAGAACAAGTCGACTTCTTTTGGGCTACCATTTTATGAAATCCCTATGAAAGACGACTTGATTCAATAGAAAACCTGAACTATTAAACTTCAATACAAATATCTTTTGAATTTTTAAAAGTTAAATACAGATAATAAATTTTTAAAATAATCAAACTTTAAGAAAGAATTTAAATGAATTAATAGATTCCAAGTTTTTAGCAAATTTATATTATATAATAGTTCAACACCTTTTTATTCAAAAAAAGAAGAACTCTAATTCAGAAAAAATTTCAAAATTAACAAACGAAGTCGAAGAGATAATAAAAATCAAATTTAGAAAAATGAAGTTCTAACATTAAAAGCAATAACGGGACTAAATTATCTGGAAAGAATTATAGCTTCACTATCTAAAGAATGGATTGATAAATACAAAATTAAAGTTAGTATAAAAACGAAGGCGAATCTGAAATAATTCATTCGACATTTAATATGGGTACAACTGATGATTTAGATATAAAATACTATATAAATCATACAAAATGATGATTTTTTCAAAGATATATACTTCATTGATGATAGTTTCTAGAGATAATCTGATTTTTCCATTATATAAACGTTCATTTTTCAGTTCTCGTTCACAAAAATGTTCAAAGGCGTAAATGTAAGTCCAAAATGATTATTATTAATTAAAAATATAATTAAAAATAATTATTATTTTATCAGTTGTGATATAATATAACTGATTGAAAATATAATATAGGAGCTTAACTTATGAAAAATTTTTATTAATTTCTACTGGTGGGTACAATAGCTTCAATGCCAACAGATGGAGGCTTAACACTCAGATCAATTCAAGTAAATTACTTGAATACTTAAACTTACAAAACTTGATTTTTGAAATAGAAACTGTAAACCTGCTAAATGTAGATTCAACAGATATGCAACCTGAACATTGGTTAAAAATAAAAGACGAAATCAAAAAAATAATTATGATAAATATGATGGTTTTGTTATTACATATGGAACCGATACAATGGCATACACTGCTTCAGCATTATCTTATTTAATACAAAACAGTCAAAAACCTATTGTATTAACAGGTTCACAAAAATCAATAGATATGCATAACTGATGCTAAGAACAATTTGTTAAATAGCTAGTGTATGCATCTAAAAGTACATCAAAAGGTATTAGCATAGTATTTTGATGGTAAAGTAATTTTCTGAACAAGAGCTAGGAAAGAAAAGAACAAAAAGTTTTGATGCTTTTTCATCTGTAAACTTCCCTTTCCTTGCAATTATGCATGACGAAAAATATTTAGATATATAAAACAGTGAGGATACTAATGAAGAAGTAAAATTTTATGATTCATTAAATACAAATGTATTTGTATTAAAATTAATACCTTCAATGACTGCAAAAATTCTACCAGAAATCTTTAAAAACTATGATGCAATAATAATCGAAAGTTTTTGGTGTTGGTGGAATCCCTAAGGCAATAGAAACTGAATTAAAAATTAGTTGAAGAATATAATAATCAAAAACAATAATAATGACAACTCAAGTTCCACAAGAAGGATCAGATGTAAGTGTTTATGAAGTTGGTAAAAGAATTAGTTCAATCTCATATTTAGAATCTCAAAATATGACAACTGAAGCCACAGTTACAAAGTATATGGATTTTAGGTAATTTTGACAATGACTTTTGAGACAGTAAAAAGTATTCTATACTAGAATAAAATAACGATATGATTTTCAACGAAATTTAAAACAAAAAGTTTGTTCAAATCGAACAAACTTTTTATTAATAATATAAATTTCTAATGAACATTAAAGTCAATAATTTGTCCATTCTTTACCGTTCCTTCTGCTATAGCTTCACGTTTTGCACCATACTCGTTTTTTATTGTTACCTCAACTTTAAAAAAAACAGCTCCATCACTTGATACTTCATCTGCTTTTAACCCAATTATCCAATGACATTTAAATCCATAAGGAAATAATTTTTCCATATGCCTGAAAAACCTTTCTGGCATCACTTCTTATCTTATCCTCATCTAATTCTTTAAAATCTTCAGGATTTCTATCTTCTTTAATTAGTTCAGGAGTAACTGTACAATAAGGGCAATTACCCTTTGCAAAGTCACTTATATCAGTTTTTTGTTTATCTGAATTTGTTTTTTTACCCATTAATCCACTTACATTGGAAATAATATAATTCTTTCCATCAAAAGTAATATCAAACTAGTATTGAAATAAAAGTTTGTAAGAAGTCTTTAATTCAATATTTTCAATATGCTCAAGTTTTCTCATCTTTAGCAGTCCAATTGCCGTCTTTTCAATTTTTATATGATATTCTGGCTTTTTCTGCATAACTATGAAATTTATTAATATCATATGTATTTCCATCTTTTTGTATACATCTGTTGAATATCCATTAGTAAATGCTACAACAATAGCTCTTCTTGCATTTTCTTTAGGAAATGTTGATTCTAATTTTTCATTCATATTTTTCAGAACTTTCTGTTCTTTTTGTTTCCTCCGAGAATTATTAGTTTCTTTTTGTTTTCAGTATAGTTGTTCTCTGTTACAATTTCTTTTTACCTTAATTTTATCACTCTTACAGTAAATTTCATAACTTAATTTTGTATCTTCTCTTATCAGGAAATCTACTTTTCCTTCAACACTGCTACTATTTGTGTTTTGTAAATACTAAACTATGCTTTCCTCAGTCATTTCAATTATGTCAACATAATTTTCGCCATACTTTTATATTGGTTATTTTTCACCATCTAAGTAAACATCTACATCATATTTACTAAAAATAGATTTTCATCACATTTAACGCTTACCTCTACTTTATGTTTAGGTAAATTTGGATTTTCCTCTTGTTTGATTCCAGATTTCCACAAGAAACTAAAAACAATAAAATAAACTTATCTAAAAATCATAAACTACCCTCCCGCAATATCTATATAACTCGAATTATATCATAATAAAAATCGTTTTACAATTAGGGTTTGCGATAAAAACTCAGGCTGTATGCCTGAGTCTTTTTCATAAATTTTATAGGTGAGTTAGTGTACTCAATTAAAAATATTCTAATCCTGTAACAAATATAATTATTAATACTATTGGTAATAGATAAGCAATTGGTTTTAAAGAATGATGGAACTCTTAAGCCTTTTGCTCCAGTGTTAACATCTTCTTTAAAGTTATCAAATTTCCAAACAAATAATACATAAAGAATTAATACTATTGCACCAAGAGGCATCATAATATTTCCTGATAGATAATCTGCAAAGTCAAATAAATTCTTTTCCTAAAAACTTTAACTCCACTCATTATATTTTAATCCAAATATTGTGAAAAGTCCTACTACAAAGATTGATACTAAAGCATAGATTGTACCTTTTGCTCTTGATAATTTCATCATGTCTGAGAATGATGCACTAATTGGTTCTAAGTATCCTAATGCACTTGATAATGCCGCGAAGAACATTAATAAGAAGAACATAAATCCGAATACTTGTCCAAATGGCATATTCATAAATACATTTGACATTGTTACGAATAATAAGTTAGAACCGGAATCTGGTTTTAATCCTAATGCAAATACTGCAGGGAATGTTGCAAAACCAGCAATTAAAGCTGCTAATGTATCAAATCCAACTACCATTAATCCGTCTTCAGGAATGTTAGAATCTTTCTTTAAGTATGAACCATATACAAATGCTCCACCACTTGCTATACCAACTGAGAAGAAACATTGTCCTAATGCAGTAAGGAATGTTTGAGGTGTTACTTTAGAGAAGTCAACATTTAAATACCATTTAATACCTTCTGCTGCTCCTGGTAATGTAACGGATCTAATAACTACTGTAATCAACATTATGAATAATGCTGGCATCATAAATTTACAAGATTTTTCAAGACCTGAATTTAAGTTTTTAGCAGCTATGACCCCTATTATTACTGTACAAACAAATGTCCAGAATAATAACTGAGTTGGGCTAGCCATCAAATCATTGAAACTAGCTGTATATTGTTCTGCAGTAAATCCTTTCATAGATCCTGTAATCATCTTAACAATATAAGCCATTATCCAACCCATAATATTTATGTAATAAGTTAAAATAAAAAATGCACTTAAAACTCCAAGCCAACCAAAACTTACCCAAGGGCTACCTTTTTTTAGTTAGTTTTCTCATACCAACGATTGGACTTGACATTGCTTTTTCTACCTAAAAGCAACTTCCATATAAAATAGAGGAACACCTATTAATACACAAATAGCTATGTAAATTAATACGAACGCTCCACCACCATTTGTTCCAACTAAGTAAGGAAATCTCCAAACATTTCCTAATCCGATTGAAAAACCAGCTGCTGCCATTATATAACCAAATCGGCTGTTCCAATTACTTCTATTTTCTTCCATAAATTTATCCTCCTATAAATTTTATGTTAACATTCCACTTACAAATTAATGTAAGTGGAATATTATAACTAAACAAATCTTTCTTTAGAAAAAAATGTTGCTTCTTCAATAGATGTTGCTAAAGAGTCAACTGCTCTTTCAACTAAATCTCTTCTTACAGCATATTCTTTTTCTTTTTCTAAACTTGCATCCCCTACTGGATATGGAATTGCAACAGTAGGTACGATTCTATTTGCTCCTACTGATTTAGAAATTGTTACAATTGTAGCCATATGAACGATTGGAATACCATATCTTTCAATTTCTTTAACGATCGTTGCACCGCAACGTGTACAAGTACCTCAAGTAGAAGTAAGTATAACACCGTCAACTCCGGCTTCTTTTAATTCTTTACCAATTTCAACACCAAATTTTATAGAATTTCCTACTGCAGTACCTGTTCCTGTAGTAGTATAGAAATACTTATAAACTTTTCCAATTTTTCCTTCTTTTTCCATTTCTTTAAGAATATCTACTGGAGCTACTCTATCTGGCATTTCATTTGCATAAACAGGGTCATAACCGCCATGAATTGTACAATAATCTTTGCCTAATTCACTTAAAGCAGAAATATCATATTTACCCCACTTTTGTGCAGATGCTGATTGAATTTTGTCAGGATTTCCTAATGGAACAATACCACCACTTGTAACAACAGCAATTGTTGCCTTTGATAAATCTACAATAGCTTTTGCAGGTTCCACTTTATCGAAAACTGGCATTGGAAGTTCTGTTTCAAATTCTTCACCTTTTAATCTCTTCATTAACATATCTGTTGCTCTAACAGCTCCAATTTTATCTGATATAACAGTAAGTCTTTTACCTTGAGCAAAATATCCATCAACTAAAGGTTTAACAACTTCTCCATTTAATAGTTTTAAAGTTAATTTTGCCATAACTGGAAGAGCTTTACCCATTGCACTAGCAACATTACTAGTAGGTACAACATACGCTATTGATTTACAAGCATCAAGTCCTGGATTTTTCTTCATACATTCCTGTAACAACTGGAATATTATATTTTCTGTTACAAATTTTGCAACTCCAGCACAAAGCCATACCATATCTACTCAGCATTAAATGCAGGTCCAGCTACTACGATGTCTGGATTAACCTTATCCATTACATCTTTTATAAATTCTAATGAAGCTTCTAAATTTTTCATTAAAGTAGTTATCACCACAAATAATAGTTCCAACAACACTTGCTTCTTGACCTAAATTATTTGCTAAAATCCCATTGCAGGTCCAACTGCTTTTTCATTAAAAGTTGGAGCTACATGAGCCATTTCTTCTCCACCAATTTGTCCAAAGAATTGGTTTATATAATATAATACTTTTTTACTCATTACTCTCACCCCTTCTAGTATAATTCAACAGTTGCGTTATGATAACCTATTTCTGAAGTTGCTCCTATAACAGCATTTAATTCACAATCAAGAGTTCCAGTTTCTGGATTATATGCTCCATCCCAACCACCTGCTAAATTAGCAATTGCTTCTGAATCTCCTAATACTCTATCAGCTTTTTCTAAATGAACAACATGGCTAACATTTCCTGTAGAAATAACAGCTACTGATTCTTTAGATGTATCTGTTAATGGTTGGCTCATACCATCCCAACCTGAACATTCATCAGTTACAAGAACAGTTTTAATACCTTGTTTTTCAAGTCTAGTACAAATCATTACTAAATCTGAGTCTGGATTACCATATCCTTCTTCACTTACTATTACACCATCAGCTCCTAATAATTTACAAAGTTTTGCTGTATAATCACAACATCTATATTTTCCAGCTAGTGTAGTAAGTTCTGGTGTTAATACAACTCCAACAAAATTGATATCTTTTCCATGTCTACTATATAGATCTAATATACATGCATTATTTTGATGTTGGTAAGTAGTAATCTTATCACATGCAGCAACACAGTTTCCACTTATTACAGCTCCATCTAATTCTTCGTTTGGATGAATTAATGTAGGTAATGTTTGTCTTGTACATGTTCCATAAATATATCCATCATGTAGTAATCCTTGGGAAATTAACATTTCAACATAAACTACTTTTGGTAAATTTGGATATTTTTTAGTTTCTTCGTCATTATCTCCTATGTTGTATTCAACAGTTTCATCAATTGCAGCATTTCTTCCAGCTTCTCCAATCAACTCACTTGCTTTAAGTCCAACAAGTCTAACAACTTCTTCATGTTCATGTGGATGTAATCCATCAACAACTTTAATATCTACAACTATATTATATGTCTTAGAAAATGGAGTCCATTTTGCTCCTTCTCCCCACATATCTATAACACCTTCTTGGAAACCAACAATGTCTCCTATTGTAACTACTGCTGCTCCATAAAGTACATTAACAATTCCTTCTCCTAATTGTGCAACATCAGTAGTAACACCTGCAAAGCCTTTAGCTCCTTGGATTTTTACTCTTGGCTCAATTACGTCCTTCACCGGAATAATTCTTGCTTTTTCACCAGGTTTTGCAAAGTCAATATCAATATCTTTTAACTCCTGGTTCTTTCTTTTAATTCATTAACAATTGCTTCTTTGTTAATAAATAAAGTATGATTTTCAACTTTAGTTTCTTCACCAAACGCCAAATCTTTAATGAAGATTCTGTTCATTTGAAGTTTCAAAATACCACCTCCACTTATTTTTCTAGTTTACTAAGTGCTTTTATATTCTTCTAATGCACTTTCAACTAGCATTAAATCAACAACTTCATAATCCTTAACATTTTTAAAAATCAATATTTCCTATATTGTTAAGTTATACTTGTCAATTGCTTCCTCAATTATTAATATGCTATCTTCATCAAAAGTTTTTCATCATCAACCTTAATACTTCTAATTGAAGAGAAAACCATTCTGATACTAGCTCAAGAGGATGACTTACTAAAGAGCATCCTTTATGTATTAAATCTCTTGTAGCTATTAAAACATCAATATAACTTCCATCAATAAATTCAACACTATCAAATTTTCTTTTACCAAAGAATTATTCGATACAATTTTTAAACTCAAATAAATCACTTCCTTTGTTAAATGTATTATAATATATATTTTTAGGTTTTTCAATTTGTATTTTATATGTTTTATTGTGGAAAAATGTTTATTTGTTATATCTTATTCTTTTTAAGTAGCTATTATTAGATATTTTTATTTCATAAATATGAAAAATCATTTTTACAATGATAAAAAGTTTCGAAAAATGTAATAATTAGTGTTTTTCTGTAATGCTAAATTTCTTGTTGATAATTTTAACAAAGTAAATTTATTAATATTGAAAATTTCAGTATTTTATATATATGTATTTTTATAAAAAATATACAAATTTTATCTTCAATTTGCATATACAATAATGACTTTTTATCCAATTTTATCTAATTTTATCCATAAGAAAAAGTGATTAGTAAACTAATCACTTTTTATAATAATAATGTTGATTTTATTTTTCTACAAAAGTCTCTCAATATGTTCTTTCGCATATTGTTCTGCCATCTGTTCATCTTTCTTATCAAAAAGCTTCTACAATTTTTAAATGTTCTTGTAAAAATTTCCATATCACTGAAATACAAATCACAATAATGCCACAATCTTTCTGTTTGACAATGTAAATCTGTTAAAATATCTATTAGCCAAGGATTTCACTAAAGATTTTGTTACTATTTTTATGAAACTTCTCATCAAGTAAAAAATAGCCTCTTGATAATTATTAGTTGTATCATAAGTTTCTAAAGTTAAAACTATTTCTCTAAGCTTTCTTTCTATCATCATCAGTTAATCTTGTAACCGCAAGTTTTTGTTGCAAGTGGATCTAACACCTAGTAACTTCAAATAATATATATTTAAAAATCCAAAGTGGCAACCTGAACACCATATCTTGGCACAATAGAAACTAATTTAACCGCTTCCAACTGTTGAAAAACTGTTCTAATAGGAGTTCTACTAACTTCAAATTCCTCTGACAGTTCAATTTCATTTAAAAATCTTTTCCGGCTCATATTGTAAAAGTTACAATTCTCTCTTTTAAAAATATTAAAAATCTCTTCTTTAGTTCTCCCTATGCGTATCCATAAAACATCTATCTCCTATATTAATTCCGTCATATGTTTTATTATGTCCATTGATTCAGTTCCTAAAACACAAATTTCATACATTTTTATTTCTTTTTACATCAATTATCCGACAATTTGTTTCTTCGCAATTCATATCAACATTGTTTTGTGTAGAAACATATCCATACTCATCGTCAGTATTTTTCAAATCCAAGGAAGTATTTATTTTTATTTATTGTATCAAAAAATTAAAAATTTTATAATCATCTGAACTATTTTCAGATAAGAATTTATCATCAAACTCAAAACCATCAGGGCTTACATACTCGCTTAAAAATATTGCATTATCAGTTGTTAAATAACCTTAATTTTTCGTTATATTGAAACCAGCTAGGTATTCTTAATGAGAAATCTAAATTTCTAATAAACTTATCATAAAAATGATATCCTACTTCATATCTAACTTTTCTATACGCAAAAATTTGATGAAGAGAATTTTTCAACGCCTAAGTACTTATAAATTTCTCTAGCATACTTTTTGAGGTAAGTGTATCTGTATATTTTTCAATAAGATTTTTCAAACATAAACATTACCATAGATAATCTTTTCATCAAAATCATCAACCAATGTTAAATCTTTTTAAACTATTCCAAATATGGTATAATAAGTAATTCTCATCCAGAAAAAGGATCTACTACTTTTTTTCGTTGAATAAAAATACTCTCTTACAAAAAGTTTCAAAAATCATTTTTTAAATAAATCTTCAAATTCAGTCAAAGATATTATTCCTAAATAAGTACAGACATAATCTTCTGTAGTAATTGGAAAAAGTTTTTTGATTATCCATTAAAAGTTGATCTAATTCTAATATCATTTTTATTATTTTAAAAATTAACTCAGCTCTATCTTTAATCCAATCAAAAATAAAGTTTTTCTAATTTTTTTCTAAATTATTATCTGTATAATATCCTGTATCATCTTTAATTTCAAACTTGCATCCTAAGAAGGAAAAACAACTCACTAAGAAAAATCAACTACCATAATATGATAGCCAGCTCCATAATAACAAGTTTCTGCTCTCATTTCTATTTCTTCATCAATATTAAAAATTTAATGAAAGATAAAGAATCATTTCAAAATTTAAAACTATATTCCCATCTATCTCTTCAAGAGAAAAACCATAATTATCATTTTTCAGAAAATTCATCAATTTTTCTCTAAAAACCATCTATATCATATTGAAATTTAACACTTATTCCAAAAATTTTTCATAAACCACCTCTGTATTTAATACATCATATTAATTTTATTCTATCACAAATTTTTAAACAATATCAAACAGATTAATATACTATTTTTATGGGTATATAAAAAATACTTAAAAATAACTATTTGAAAAGGAGATAAATATGAAAGAAAAATATTAAATTTTATGAAAGATAGATATGGCGGAGATATCTTAAACACTATTATTTTATACTTTTCAATTGGATTTGCTTTTAATAAATTTGTTTAAAAAACAGTAATGTTTTAACGATAACTTCATTAGTTTTATTTTCTATTGCAATCTTTAGAATGTTATCTAAAAAATAAAAGAAAAAGAGCAATGGAACAATTAAAATTTTTAATTTTATTTCTCCATTTTATTCAAAACTATTAAAAATTTTTCATCAAAAGATAGAAAAATTACATATACTTTAAATGTAAAAATTGCAAACAAGAACTAAGAATTTCAAAAGGTAAAGGAAAAATAAAAGTTATTTGTCCAAATTGTAAACATGAAGAAATCAAAAAGCTAGAATACCATTCTAGCTTTTTATAAACTATTTATTTGTAGCACCTTTACTTTTTATAAGTTTTTCCATATTTTTCTGTATAATGAACACTTCCATCAGAAAGTATCCAATATGCCTCTGCACCATCTACTTTTTAGAAGCTCTTTTTCCTTCTTCTACATCCATTAAAAATAGACTTGTTGAAAGAAAATCTGCAAGTCCCGAATCTTTTACATAATACAGTTACACTTTTTATTTTATCCTTAGGATAACCTGTTTCAGGATCTATTATATGATTATACGCTTTGTCACCAACATAATAAAAATCTTTTGATAATCTCCACTAGTTACAGCACAAGTTTCATCTGTATAAATGACTTCTTTTATATCAACTTTTTCTGAATCAAACTTAGGATCTTGAATTCCTATTCCCCATTTGTTTTTATCTTTTTCTAAAGGACTTCCTATAGCTTTTACATTTCCACCTGCTGAAATTATTGCAGATTTTAAACCCATTGACTTTAACTTATTCATAACTCTTTTCTACTGAATAGCCTTTTTGCAATAGCTCCAACATCAAGTTTCATATCTTTATCTTTTTAAGAAAACTGTACTATTTTTCTTTATCAATAATAATATTATCTATATTAATATGTTTTAATCCCTCTTTATTTTATTATCATCTGGAAGTTTTCCCTTAAGATCAACAGCTGCATCCTTTTTCAGCCTTCCAAAGAGAAGTTACACTACCAATTGCAATATTATTTTTATTAGATAAATTTTTTTGTAGTTTTTTTAATCGAAAAATTCTAAAAAGTTCTATAATTTCTTTATCTACTTTTTACAGGTTCTTTTTCCCGCATTATCATTTATAGTTTTTATATTATTTTCATTAGCATTTTTCAAAAAGAATTGTAAAGATTGTGATATCTTTTCATATCTTCTTCCAATACTTTATAGTATTTATTAAATTCCTCTTCATTTGCACAATAAGCAGTAAAAACTACATCTGTATCAAAAAACTCCAAAAAGATTTTTGAAAATTTCTTAAAAGCTTGCACTTTCATTATTTTTTTATTCTCTTTTTGTTTCAACATTTTCTTCTTTCTTTGAACAAGCAACAAAAAAATTAAAACAAGATAATAACAATAAAATAATACTTCTATTAAATTTCTTCATATTTATATATTTCTCCGCCCTATACTAATTTCTTTTATGACTTAAATACCAAATAGGATAAATACTTGAAAATCCATCATAAAACATAGTTAATTTTTCTATCTTATCATTAATGACTTCATCATCTAAAATCTTTGTTTTCAACAAAAAAATTCATATAAATTTTCAATTATAGTATATACTCCCAATAGTTTATATTCTTGGTACATTATTGTTAAAGTAGCCATCAACAATTCCAGTCAATAAACTAGCATTATTATCATAATCTAAATTTAAATTTCTAAACTCAAAATAAGCATCTGACCTTAAAAATTTTATATTCTTCTATTATTTGAAATTTACCATCTTTAGAAACTCTAATATCATCAAGTCCATTAATACCTATAATAGTAGTACAAATTCTATCATTTAAACAATATCTATTTCTCTCTAAAAAATCAAAAAGAACATAGTCTAAATTTCCTCTGTATTTACCAAGTCCATATCTATGAAGAAATTTATTTATTCTATAATTATAATGTTTATTCCATCTTCCACAATCGCAACCTTGAAATCTTTTATGGTATTCAAAAATAAATTTTCCAATTTTTAAATCCCATAGAATATGCTTCTTCATCAGATAAATTATGTTTTTTTATCAACAATATATGGAATAATTCTATAACAAAACTTATCATTTAAAACCCCAATATCCGAATAAGTAATATTAGAGAATTCATTAGAAAAAAATCATTTAAGCACTCAAAAATTTTTACTTATCTTTGAAAATTTTACCATATGGAAATAAACTCAATATAAACTTTTCATCATCATTTTTCTAAAATAAATTGTTTTTCACTTATTTTATTTACTTTTTAATTTTTATTCTTCACAAATTCTATATTTTTTTACCAATTCAGCATATTTTCCTCTATGTACTAAACTCCAACAGATCTTAAAAGTGCTTCATTTACTTTTTTCATAAAGAACTCATCTGTATATCCAACCTTTTCTCTCAGCCTCTTTTTATCTATTGTTCTTATTTGTTCTAACAATACAACAGAATTTTTCGGAAGACCAAATTCTGCTGAAACTTCAACGTGAGTTGGAAGCTTAACTTTATTCATCTGAGAAGTAATAGCAGCAATAATAACTGTTGGGCTATATTTATTTCCTACATCATTTTGAACAACTAGGACTGGTCTCACTCCACCTTGTTCAGAGCCGACAACCGGGCTTAAATCAGCATAAAAAAATATCTCCTCTTTTTACCTTCATATCTTATTTCTTTTAGTAAACTAAAAGTACTCCCTCTTAATTAGTCTTATTTTATTATTATATATTTTTAAGGAAAAATAAATCAATACTTAATAATTATTATCGAAATATTTTTAGAAATACAGAATAATTGTATTAAATTATACATATTTATTATATTAAGTTATTTTTTTACAATAAAAAAGTGGATATAAATCCACTTTTTAATTTCAAATTTAATTTGAAGTAATTCCTACTTTAATTCAATAGTAGCTCCTACTTCTTCTAATTTAGCTTTCATTTGTTCAGCTTCTTCTTTAGAAACTCCTTCTTTGATAGCTTTTGGAGCGTTATCAACGATGTCTTTAGCTTCTTTTTAAGCCTAATCCGCTTAAATCTTTAACTGCTTTAACAACTTTCATTTTTCTGCTCCAACTGATGCTAAAAATAACATCAAATTCTGATTTTTTTCTTCAACAGCTGCAGCTGCTTCTCCACCAGCTACTGCTCCAACTACTACAGGTGCAGATGCAGAAATTCCAAATTTTTCTTCTGCTGCTTTAACTAATTCATTTAATTCAAGAACTGATAATTTTTCAATTGCTTCTAATATTTGTTCGAAATCCATAATATACCTCCTAAAATTTTTACGCAACCATTAAGCTGCTTCTTCTTCTTTCTTTTTTCTTAGTGCATCTAACATATACACAAAATTTGATACTGGTGCCTTTAGGCTGCCAAGTAATTTCGCAATAAGTACTTCTCTTGAAGGAATGTTTGCAATAGCTTTAACACCATTATTATCTAAAATTTACCTTCTAAAATACCTGCTTTATAACCAATTTTTCATTTGACTTTGCAAATTCATTAGTAATTCTTGCTGCTGCTGTTAAGTCTTCTCCTGAGAATGCAACTGCGCTAGGTCCTTCTAAATATTGATTGAAATCTTCTAAACCTAATTCTTTAAAAGCTAATTTCATCATAGTATTTTTATAAACCTTGTATTGAACTCCAGCTTCTCTATACTTATTTCTTAAGTTTGTAACTTGTTCAACAGTTAAACCTCTGTAATCAACTAAAACTAAAAGAACCCTGAATTTTCAATTTTTCTCTAATTTCTGATACAACAGCTTGTTTTTTTGTTCTAAAACAAAATCTTTCATCGTTTCACCTCCATTAAAGGCTACATATATCTCTGCAAGAGTAGAGAAAATACATAATAAAAGTATTTCCACCTATGTAGGATTTTTAAACAATTGTCCCTCACGGTCTTGGGTAGCCTATAAAATTAACATATATATTATATCATATTTCAAAAATAATGCAATACTTTTTAAAAAATTTTTAATATATCTTTTTATCTTATTTTTATGGTAGAATATATACATTATTAATTAGTTTAAGGTGAGTTATGTTAAAATATATTTATGTGTTATTAATTTCAATGGTACCTATTATTGAACTTAGAGTGCAATTCCATATTCTCAAGCAATGGGACTTCCAATTCTAAATTCATACATAGTTGCTATTTTAGGGAATTTAATTCCTGTGCCATTTGTTTACTTTCTTGCAAAGAAGTTTCTCCACTGGGGAGAAGATAAAAAGATTTATTGGAAAATTTTGTAAAAATCTTATTAAAAGGACATAAGGCTGGAGAAAAATTTTAAAAATCTGGAAAAAGGCGAATTTTTAATTGCTCTTGCACTTTTTATTGGAATCCCATTTCCTGGAACTGGTGCATATACCGGTATGTTAGCTGCAAGTATTTTAGATATAGATTTTTAAAACAAGTATTTTTCTGCAATTTTAGGATTAATTCTTTCAGGAATAATTATGGCAACTATTAGTTTTCATGTAAAAAGGACAACAACGTTGTCCTTTTCTATTACAAAAATTTAATTTTTGGTTATTATATAAGTAAGATATTTATATCTAATTTAACTATGGAGGTAATATATGGAATTTAAAATTGGCAATTCTGGATTAGTTAAAGTACTTTTATTTTTTTGAAGGAAATGACATTTTTAGGAATTAGTAAAGAGTTAAAAGAATATGTTAATGAAAACAAATTATTCAATGGTAAAAGAGGAGAAATCTAATCTAGGACCAAATACTGAAAAATATAATTTTATTAGGATTAGGAAAAGAATCTGAAGTTTCTCTTGAAAATATTAGAAGAGCTTTCCTTTCACTAGGTAAATGTTTAAAAAGCTAATAAGGTAAAAATCTTGCAATATAGAAATCAAAAAATTTTGATGGACTTTGTTACAAATTAACTGCTGAAGCAATAATCGAGGGTATTATAAATGTTACTTACAATTTTGACAATTTCTTAAAAAGATAAAAAGAGGCTTATGACTGCAAGTATTCTTTGAAGTTCTAGAAAACAAATTAGATCATGTTGAAGATGGAATCAAAGAAAATCAACGCACTAATGGAAGCTGTATTTATGTGTAGAGATCTTGTAAACAGACCTGCAAATGATATTTATCCAGAAACATTAGCAAACTTTGCTAAAGAAGAACTTGAAAAGGTTGGAGTTGAAGTTGAAGTTTTAGAAAAGAAACAAATTGAATCTTTAAAAATGGAAGCTTTCCTTTCTGTTGCTAGAGGTAGTGATTTACCACCTAAATTTATTATTATGAAACACTTACCAAACAAAGATGAAAAACCAATTGTATTAGTTGGCAAAGGTCTAACTTATGATTCTGGTGGTTATGCAATAAAACCTGCAACTGGAATGGTTGATATGAAAACTGATATGGGCGGTAGTGCAGCAGTTATTTCAACAATGTATGCAGTTGGTAAAATGAATGTTCAAAGAAATGTAATTGCACTTGTAGCATCTTGCGAAAACATGATAAATGGTAGCGCATATAGAAATGGAGATATAATTTCTTCTATGAAAGGTTCAACTATTGAAGTAATAAATACTGATGCTGAAGGAAGATTAACATTAGCAGATGCGCTTTATTATGGAGCATCAAAATTAAATCCTGAATGTATAGTTGATGTAGCAACTTTAACAGGTGCTTGTATTTATGCATTAGGTTCAAGAGTAATTGGTGCTGTAAGTAATAACGATGAAGTATATGCAAAAATTCAAGAATCAGCAGATTTCATGGGAGAATACTTATGGAGATTCCCTGTTTTTGAAGAACATAGAGAAAGTGTAAAAGGAAAAATTGCAGACTTATTAAATTCTACTGGTCCAGGATCAGGTGGAGCAATAACTGCTGGTATTTTCTTAGAACACTTTGTTGAAAAATACTCCATGGGTTCATCTAGATATAGCAGGTCCTTCATATTCTAGTTCAGCTTGGGGAACAAATCCTGAAGGCGCAAGTGGAACTCCAGTAAAAAAACACTTTACAATTTTGTAAAAATATAATAAAAAAATAATTGTAATAATTAAAAATGGTATGCCAATTAAGGCATACCATTTTTAAAAATTTATATCTTTTTAATCTTAAACTGTTTAAAAACAACACTTACTGAGCTAAAACTCATAGTAAATCCAGCTAACATTGGATTTAAATAGCCAAATGCTGCAAATGGAATTGCAATAACATTATAGAAAAATGCCCAGAATAAATTTTGCTTTATAACTTTTTAAAGTTTGTTCACTAATATTAATTGAATTTAAAAGTGTACTTAGATTTCCATTCATCAAAAGTAATATCTGAAGTTTCCATAGCTATATCAGTTCCAGTTCCCATTGCAAAACTAATATCTGCACTTGCAAGAGCAGGTGCATCATTAATTCCATCTCCTACCATTGCAACAACTTTTTCCTTGTTTTTTGCAATTCAACAACTTTTTGTGATTTTTCATTCGGCATTACTTCATATAGAACATTATTGATACCTAGTTTATTAGCAACTTTTTCTAGCTACAACTTCACTATCACCAGTAATCATAAATACATCAATATTCTTTTCTTTTAATTTGTTGATTATTTCATAAGCATTATGTGAAATTTCATCTTCTAATACTACATAACCAGCAAATTTATTTCCTATTGAAATAAAGATAGTCAACAATTCATTTTCTATATTTATTTCTAATTGTCCTATTTTTCTTCAATGTATTTTCTCTTACCTATAAATACTTCTTCACCATTATAAGTAGCTTGAATACCCATTCCTGCAATAACTTTTAAATCTGAAACATCTAATTCTTTTAACATTTTTCGTTACAATAACTTACTATTGATTTTGCTATTGGATGATCAGTATTTTTCTAGAGAACATATTACACTTAGAAATTCATCTTCTGATAAATTAGTATTATTTTTATTTCAACAACTTTTTAACTTTCCAGTAGTTAGTGTTCCGGTCTTATCAAAAATAATACTATCCATTTTATGAATTTTTTTCTAAAAACTTCTCCACTCTTTATTAAAATACCATTTTGTGCCGCAACCCCTGTTCCTGCCATGATTGCAGTTGGTGTTGCTAAACCAAGTGAACATGGATAAGCTTATAACCATTACCGCACAACTATTTAATAAACTTGTAGTAAAATCTTTTGTAATAATATATGTTATTACAAGTGTGGCGAATGAAGATAAGATTACCCCAGGCACAAAAATAACTTGAAATTTTATCTGCAAGTCTTTGTACTGGAGCTTTTTTTGTTTGAGCATTTTGTACTAAATCAAGAATCTTAGATAGCACTGAATTTTCAACAGTACTCTTTACTTCGATTTTTAAAATACCTTCAATATTATTTGTTGCTCCTATTACAGAATCACCAATACTCTTCTCAACTGGAACAGATTCTCCTGTAATCATAGCTTGATTTACAGAACTGTTACCTGAAATAATTAGCCCATCTACTGGAATTTTTTCATAAGGTTTAACTAGAACAATATCTCCAATTTTTACATCTTCAATATTCTTTTTACTTCTTTATCTCCTTCAATAACAATTGCATAATCAGCTTTTAAATCCATCAATTTCATAATGGCTCCAAAAAGTATTTGACTTTGCATTTGTTTCCAAAAATATTTACCTAGTAAAAATTAAAGTTATAATCATTGCTGAACTATCGAAATAAACATCAACACTACCGATTAAAACTTTATATACTGAATAAAAATAAGCCATTGAAGTACCAAAAAGCAATTAATACATCCATATTAGTACTTTTGTTTTTTTAAATTTTTGTAAGCACTTATATAATATCTTTTCCCTACATAAAATTGAACAACACTTGCAAATGCCCATTGAATATAACCATTAAGCATAAACTTATGCATATGAAACATATGGAAAAACATTGAAACCATAAGCGGAACACTAAATACTAAAGATATAATTAAATCTTTTCTTAAATTTTTAATTTCATCTTCATAAATATTTTGTTTTTCTGCTTTTTCTTTTTTTAACAGAAATTTTATATTTTTCTAAAACAGAATTTATTTCTTCAACTGAAACTACATCTTTTAAATATTCAATTTTTTTAAAAATATTATCTTCATCTTTAACAAGAACTGTATCTTTTTCTTTAAGTTCAGAAACTATTTTCTCTATATCTTCTGCTTTTAATACTGCTCTTTTCTATAATTAGTTCATCTCTTTTCGGCTTATATCCAAGTCTTTTTATAACCCCAATTAGACCCTCAACCTTTGCATCATCTGCAACTGAAATTGTAACAGTTTTACTCATAAGATTTACTGATACATCTTCTACAACATTTAACTTTGCAAGACCTTTTTCAACTTTCATTGCACACGCTTGACAAGACATTCCATCTACAAAAATATTAATTTTTTTGCTCATTCAAATCGCCCCCTAACGACATTTTTGAAATTAAAAGTTCTAATAACAAATCAATATCTCTATTTTTACTTTTTAAATCTGCTTCTACTGAATAAGCAAGATCTATAAAAATAGCATAGAGATTTCAAAGAAAAATTATCACAAACAGAATATAATTTTTACATTCATAATTTGAAATTTTTAATTCTTTTTGAGATAAAAATCAATATGCTTTTTGTTTTTGTTTTCAAAAACTTTCACTCCCAAAAGATTTCTTATGTATCTAACAATCATATAAAATGTAGAAAAGGAGTCCTCTCCAGACTTCTTTAATTCAACTAAAACTTTAATTGAATTTTTATAATCTTTTTAAAAACTGTGTCTAATAATTTTAAAATGCTATTTTCAAATTTATCTACTAAAAATTTCATCAACATCTTTTAAAATCTAGAATATCTTTAGAAAAAGAGTTAAGAAGTTTATTAACTTCATTTTTCTACATCATAGAGATTCTTTTTCTCTACTATTATCCAAATACCCAATTCTATCAATTATATACATCAAAACATTATTTTTATTTCAATATTTTTGAACAAATCTCTTTTTAATAAATTTAAAAAGTTCATTTTCATTAAATCTAATAAGCTCAATATTATGTCCTAAAATAGAAATTTGTTTATAAAATTTACCACGAAAAAGCCAAGCTTCCCTTCATTACAAATAGAAGAACTGTAGTATTTGGTATCTTATCAATATAATCATACATCTCTTCAAAAAGTTTTTGTATGTAGAAATTCCATTTTTCGATAGATTCACATCATTTACTATTATAAGTCTTTTTATTGCTAAAAAGGAGATGTTTCACAATCCATTTTTAGTTTTTGTAAATCAACTTTAGAAAAAATCGTACTCAATATAATTCATATCAAAAATCTTTTGATACTACTTTCTCTTTAAACAAATCTACAAATCTATCTATTAAAAATATTTCTTCACCACTTAATACATATATACCATTAAGCTCTCCATTTTTCAAGCAATTTCATAGCTTGTATGTAATTCATAGTTCCTCCTTAATAAAACATAAATCTATTAATAAATCATTTCTTGTTATAAATAAAACAACAAATGCTAATAAGTAAATAATACAATTAAAAATATCCATAAAATAGAAATCTAAAAAAATACTAATAAATTATCATCAATATCTCTAAATCCAATAATTTTTCTTCAAACCTATTTATTCTCAATATTATATTTCCTGTAAGTCTGTTCTATAAACAGTACTTCCTACAGATTTTATTCTCTCAAGCGCATCTTTATGCGGATGATTATATCTATTTTTATAACCACAGGAAATAATAGAAGTTTTTGGACTTGAAGCTAATAAAAATCCTTCGTACTAGAATTTTTACTACCATGATGTGCTACCTTTAAATAATCACAATCTATATCATTTTTACAAGTTGATTTTTCAGTAAATGATCCAATATCTCCAGTAAAAAGAATTTTCTTACCATTTGTAGTTACTCTAACTAATATACATCTTTCATTTTTCCTCCAGAGCATCCTTACCTTTAATTATTTCCAAATCTATATCTTTTTGAATTTATAATTAAATTAGTTTCTACATTATAAATATTTTTTTAGCTTTTAACTTCTCCATATTTTTAAGAAATCTTCATATCCGTTTTTCTAAAAAATAAGTTTTTAATCTCCACTTCTTTAGATAAATTACTTAAATTTTTTTACAATGGTCTGCATCTAAATGTGAAATAAATACAAAATCAAGTTTCTTCACTCCACTTTTTGTAAATATGGAATCAATACAGATTTGCCATTATCCACTTTTACCAAAAAGTAATTCCTCCTGTATCTATAAGAACAGAGCTTTGATTTCCTCTTATTAAGCAAGCATCACCTTGACCGATATCTATAAAATTTATCACTACTTCATTTTTATAAATATAATAAATATTCAGTAAAAAGTAAAAACTAGCATAATTGATATAATAAAAAAATTTAAATCCGTCTATTGTTAGATACTTTATATCTCGTCTTTTAAAAATAAATTAGTATTAACAAATATGTAAAAACCAAAAATACAAAAATTATAATTATAAAAAGTAAAAATTGACACTAATTTCTTTTTAAAAATCCAACATTTAATCTTATTAAATTTAAAAATTATTTACAAAAATCCAAGTAATAATGAAAGTTTTAGACTTATAATCCCAAAAATTAATATAAAAAAAGATATTACTATGCATATCACAAAAAATTGGTGTTAGTACTAAATTACTAATAAATAACATTAATGAGATTTTACCAAAAACATAAAAGTATAATCGGTGAAAATTGCTAATATACTGATATGGTAAGTTTAAAAGACTTACTAACCAATCCATCTCTATTTTTGAAAAATAAGGTAAAATTTTTTATAATTCAAAAACTGAAAATGCACTTAAATATAAACCTATATCAAAAAAATCATATATGGATTTATCAATAAAAATAACAAAAATAGTCAATAATAAATCATTTAATTTATCTTTAATCTTACCGTAAAGAGATGAAAAATAGATATAAATAAAAATATTTCAGCCCTTAAAAACACTTGCGGGATTACCTATTAAACAGGCATATAAAAATATAAAAAGTAATGCTACTATTTCTCTAAAAATTCTTCTTATTGGTAAAAATAACTAAAAATTCTAGTCAATATTAAATAAATAATCCCAATATGTAAACCACTTACGGCTAAAATATGAGAAAGTCCTACCTCTCTAATATCATTTTCAAAAATCTGTATCATAACTATTAGCTAGAAAAATCCTCTTCATTATATTAGAATTTTCGGAAGATAAAGTTTTTATCAAATATATTCTCTACATACAAATTAAAAATAGCTTTTTAGACTTTTATGTTCTCCAATAACTTTTTACTTCATCAGAAAAAATATCTGAAAAAGATATTTTTTTCTTTAAATTATATCTTTTATAATTAAAAAGTCTTGGATTCCCATTAGATCTTATTTCTTTAAGTTTTTCCATTTACTCTTATTATATCTCCAATTTTGAGTTCTATATTACTTGTAAAAAGTAAAAATTTTCTCATTTTTCAATTTTATCTATAGTTTTTTAATTTGACTTCATATTTGTATCCATCGCCATCAGAACGAATTGTAGAACTTAGTACTTCTCCTGTTAAAGTAATTTTTGTCAAAAAACTCACTTAAATCACTATTTTTTTCAGAACGAAAACTAACTAAAAATCCTATCGAAAACATCAAAAATAATTTTAATCTGTTGAATTTAAAAATATGCAAAAATTATTCCAATAAAAACAACAATCAAAAATATATATTTTTTTGTAAAATGTTCAATTTTTAAAAAAATAACAAAAATAAAAATTCCACATATTAAGGAAATTAGATAAAAATTATATTTCTTTTCATACTTCCTCCAAATACAAAGGCATTAAACTATTTATAAAAATATTATATCATATTTCAAATAAAAAGCAGTAATATATAATTACTACTTTTTGATTTTTTTATTAGTCTCCAAATGTATTTAATATAAACTTGACAAGGATTCCATTCATCCCATAGAGTTGGAAAAACACTCCAATTCCTTATATCCAACAGATTTATAGAAATTATTTGTTATATCATATTCCTTATAATGTCCACTCTGAACTGTTTTGACCTGAGTATAAGTATAACCAAGTTTTTGCCAATTCTTCATAAGCATCATTTAGCTTTTGTTCCTATTCCCATTCTATGATAGTTTTTCTTGATTCCCATAACAAAAAAATATCTGCACAATCTCTACTTGTAGAATTCAACACCACAAAACCTACTGCATCATTATCCAGAAAACATGCGATAAATGGTTTATCTTTTGAATCTCTAATATATTCTTCTGTACTCTCTGGCATTCCAAACCATTCAGGAAGATCATTTAGTATGTCTCTTGATATACTTTCCTTCAAAAATGGTATCAAATATTTCTTTAATAATAAATTCTTTCAAATTATAATCTCCAATAAATCTATTGTTTAATCAATATATTTTATATTCCCACTTGCTGATTTTTTTAAGTCTATTCATTATTGAAAATCCGAGTCCATCTTCATTACAACCCTCTACAATTATCAAATCAACATTTTTTTACTATCAAATATTCTAAGACCTTTAAATAATATTTTTGACATCTCTTTTAAATCAGAAACTGAACCTAGTGATAATATATTTTCATTTTCTACATCTAAACTAGTTTCGTCAAACTTAAATATTCCAATTTTTAAGTCTTTATTTTCTCTTAATATTTTTCAATTTCTTTTGATGATTTTATTCTATCTATAGTTGAAATTACAATTACCTTTGCTTTAGGTGCATAATGTTTATACTTTTGTCCTGGTGATTTTGGAATTGTATTTTCTGAAAACAATTGCATCATCAATTAAGATTTCATCCTCATATTTTTAGAAAATCTTCTCTTGTATATAATCCTGGCCTTAAAATTGTATACGGTTTTTAGTCAAGTCTAATACTGTAGATTCTATTCCAATATTACAAAAGCCCACCATCTAAAAATTACAGAAATTTTCCCATTCATATCAGTAAAAACATCTTCCGCAGTTGTTGGTGATGGCTTACCTGAAATATTTGCAGACGGCGCAGCTATTGGAACTCCACACTCTTTTATAAAGTCTATAGCAATCTCATGCTTAGGCATTCTTATTGCAACTGTATCAAGACCACAACTAACAGCTTCAGGAATAATATCTTTCTTTTTCATAACAACTGTTAATGGTCCTGGCCAAAAATAATTTAAAAAATTCTTTTATATCATCATTTAATTCACAAACCAATTCATTCATCATTTCATAATCTGAAATATGTAAAATTAATGGATTGTCTTGAGGCCTGTTCTTTGCCTTAAATATTTTTGAAACTGCAATATCTGATAGTCCATTTGCACCCAAAACCATATACAGTTTCAGTTGGGATTGCAACAATTTCATCATTTAATATTAATTTTTGCAGATTTTTCAATATTTTCTTTTTGTCGGTTTTTAATATTTCAGTCATAAATTATTTTTCAATTCCCAAAGATTTTTGCTAAATGGTCAGCAAGGTCATTGTATTTTTCATTTTGAATGAGCCTTAACCTTTACAAATAAAATCTCTATTTCCTTTCTAAACTCTTTTATCTTATCTCTATATCCTATTGTTAGAGGCAAATTACACTTCCACTCACCATTTGCCCAAGATGAAATACCTTGATAATCATAAAAAAATAGTTATTCTTTTTCTTTTTAAGTTTAATAGCCTCACTTATAGCTCTAATTGCTCCAAAGAGCTCCCCTGTTACATTCCTACTTTTCGCAACCTCAGGATCTTCTCCTTTTTCCAAAAAGCTCTATAACTTCATCTTTTAATATAAGAACAACACCATAGCCATATTCTAAAGAATCTTTTTATAAGAACCGTCAACATAGGCTATGATTTCATCCTCTTCTATTTCATCAATATCTAAAATTTTTGTTTCATTTTTTTCATTTCCATTTTCCAAAAACTCTTTAGCTTCTTCAAATGATGGAAATGATTTGTAAATAGCTCCTGAAAAGCCAGCAACTTGTTTCTTGCAGTCATCCCAGTTATTAAATATACCTACAGATTTTACCAACCTTGACTGCATAATACTTTTTAGCCAAAAACAAATCCCTCTATTTCTTTTTCCAAGTTGTTGATGAAAACAACACTAAAATTGGGAATATTTCAAGTCTTCCCGCAAGCATTGCAAAAGATAAGACAATTTTATTAAAATCAGTAAGACTTGCAAAGCTTCCAGTTGGTCCAACAACTCCCAGTCCTGGACCTATATTATTAAATGTTGCCATTACCGCTGAAAAAAAGCAGTTAAAAAGTCTGGAGCTGTAAATGATATTAGAATTGTAAAAATGATTATTAAGAACATATAAATTACAAAAATAACTGTTTACCTCTTCTAAAAACATCATTTCCTACTAGTTTATTATCAATCTTAACACTTGAAATTCTTTTTGGATTAATAGCCTTTCTAAATTGTAAAATTGAAGACTTAACTCAAAATTATAAATCTTGAAATTTTCAAGCCCCCAGCAGTTGAACCTGCACAAGCACCTGTAAACATCAAAAATAGTAATATTGCATGAGAAAAAAAGTTGGCCATTTTCCAAAGTCCACCGTTGCGTAACCGGTAGTAGAAATTATTGAAGAAACAGTAAAGAATATATCCTTAACAGCTGTTAAATAAGAAGTGTAATTTTCTCTTATGTTAAAGAATATTAGTACAACACTTCCAAATACTATTAATAAATACCATCTTAATTCTTCACTCTTTAGACCTTCTCTAGCTTTTCCTATTAGTATTACATAGAACAAGTTGAAATTTATCCCAAAAATAATCATAGCTATTGCTAAAAATCATCTCAACTGTAGGGACTATTATAATACGCTATTGAATTAGCTTTAATTCCAAAACCACCTGTTCCAGCCGCTCCAAAAAGCATGAACAAATGAATCAAAGATAGGATGTCCTACTAATATCAATACTATTATTAAAATTGCAGTCATTGCAAAATAAATTTTATATAAAAGTCTTGCTGTATAACTCATTTTAGCAACTATCTTACCAAAAATTGGTCCTGGTACTTCTGCTTTCATTATATGTGAATTTCTATTTGAACGCGGTAAAATTGCAAGTGCAAAAACTAAAATTCCCATACCACCAATTAAATGTGTAAAACTTCTCCAGAAAAAGCATTGAATGAGTAAGTGCCTCAACATCTGGTATTATACTTGCTCCAGTAGTTGTAAATCCACTTGAAGTTTCAAAAATGCATCTATAAAAGCTTGGAATTGAACCTGAAAATACGAAAGGCAAGGCTCCAAAAGCTGATAATAATATCCAAGAAATAGAAACTATTATAAAGCCTTCTTTTCGTAAAACTCTCCATTTGAATCAGATTTATATCCTAAAAACAAATCCACTTAATAGTAGCAAAAATATTGTTGCTAAAAAGCTTAAAATATTTATCGAATCTTCTTTATATATCAGAGAAACTATTATAGGTAAAAAGTAAAAAACCTGCCTCGATATATAAAAATTTTTACTTAAAAATATATCTTATAATTTTATTATTCATAATCCACCTATACTAAGATACTATCTATATTTTGTATCACACTAGCCTTTGAAATAACTATTACAGTATCTCCAACTAATATAGAATCTTCTCCAGTTGGGAAAAATTAAACTATTATCTCTAATTATATAAGCAACAAGTACATTTTCTTTTATATCTAAATCTTTTAAAAGGTGTTCCTATTGCCTTTTGATGTTTTATTTACTTTTATTTCTACTGCTTCAACATTGTTTGATAATCTGTGTAAAGTTTCTATATTAGAACCTTCACTATTTATAATTGATCTTACAACACTAATAATAATGTCTGAAACCAATCTTTTTAGGTGTAACAAATGTGAAATTTTCTTTTGGAGGAATTATATTTAAAAGTGAAATTCTACTAACTTTTGCTATTGATTTTTTTACATTTAATTTTTCAGCAAACATTCCTAACATAATATTTTCTTCATCAATACCAGTTAATGCAACACTAAGCATCATAGTTCTTTAATCCTTCTTCATCTATGACATCTGAATCAGAACCATCTGCACATATAACTTTAACTTTTTGAAGGAATTTTTTTCACTAAATGAAGTAGCTATATCTCTATTAACTTCTACTAACTTAACTTTTATATTTTCCTTAATTAAATTGGAAATTAAGTAATAAGAAATTCTACTACCTCCTATAATAAAAGACAGATTCTATTTTTATCTCCAACTTTTAATAAATTATAGAATTTATAAACGTACTCATCTATCCCTGTGAAATGAACTCTATCTCCTTCTCTGATTACAAACTCTCCAGATGGAATAAAAATTTCACCATGTCTTTCTACGATTCCTATTAATACTTTTATATTAAATTTTTGTTGTAGTTCCTTTATTTTAACATCTTTTAAAGGATTATTTTTCTCCAACAGTGATTCCAATAAGTTTTACTCTACCATCAACAAAAGTTTCAACTGAATGTGCTGATGGATACTTTAATCCTCTTGAAATTTCTCTAGCAGCAACAAATTCAGGATTGATAACTAAGTCAATGCCCAAAGCATCCTTAACGAAATCATATTTTTGCATAATATTCAGGATTTCTAACACGTGCAATAGTATATTTTGCTCCCATTTTGCAAAAATACAAGATATAATATTAACTTCGTCGCTTTCTGTTACAGAAATAAATACCTCACATTCATTTACTCCTGCCTCTTCTAATACATCATAGTTAGTTCCACTACCAGAAATCCCCATAATATCATATTTAGATAACATTTCGTTTAATATATCTTGTTTTTCTATTAAAATAATATCATTATCTTCTGTATTCAAATCTGTAAATAAATACTCTCCAACCTTACCGGCTCCAACAATTATAATTTTCATAAAAACCTCCATTTCATAGTATATCATATTTTTTTAGAAAACTTCAATAGAAAAATAATAATTAAAGAAAATCATCATTTTATTGATATTCATTATTAAAGTTTTAATAAAAATTCCTGTGGGTAAATTATAAATGAAAAAACAATTTCGTTTTTATAAAATTGAAAATTTTAGGAGGAATTAAAATGGCATTTGAATTAGTAAAATTAAACTATGCATATGATGCATTAGAACCTGTAATTGATAAGGAAACTATGGAAATTCACCATAGCAAACATCATCAGCTTATGTAAACAATTTTAAACAACTTAATTAAAGATACAATTTTTGAAGAAGCTTCTCTAGAAGAAATCTTAACTCATCTAGATCATGCTCCAGAAGATAAGAAAGCTGGAATTACAAATAATGTAGGTGGAGTTTACAATCATAACTTATTCTGGGAAAGCATGACTCCAGGCGGAGCAAAAAGAACCAGTTGGTGAAGTTGCTAAGAAAATCGCTGAAAAAAATATGGAGATTTTGAAACTTTTAAAGAAGAATTCAACAAAAAGGTGCTGGACAATTTGGTTCAGGTTGGGTATGGCTTGTTTCTGATAAAGAAGGAAATATTGATGTAGTTGCAACTCCCTAACCAAAACTGCCCTATCTCATGTGGTAAAGTTGTTTTATTAGGAAATGATGTTTGGGAACACGCTTACTATTTAAAAATATCAAAATAGAAGAGCTGATTACCTAAAAGAATGGTGGAAAGTTGTTAACTGGGATGTAGTTGAAGCAAGATACCAAAAAGAAATCCTGAATCTTGTGGCTGTGGCTGCGGATGTGGATGCTAATTAAAAATATTAAGAGATTTCAAACGAAATCTCTTTATGCAAAAAACCGACTTATTTCTAAGTCGGTTAAATTTTCTAAAATTTTCTATCCAATTTTTAATTACATCATCACTATCTTTTTAAGTCAAATCTTTTACCCTCTTTTAGGATAGAATCCTTACAAGAAATTTTTAATTCTTCGTTTGTATTTCCCATTAAGCTTTGTCCAGAAGTTGCAAAAAGGAATAATAGTTTTACCTTTTAAATCATAGCTTTCTAAAAATGTATTTATAATAGTAGGAGCAACATACCACCAAATTGGAAATCCAACATATATAGTATCATATTCTCCCATATTAACAACCTTATTAGCTATTTTAGGCCTAAAAGATTTGTTCTTCATTTCGATACTGCTACGACTATTTTCATTCATCCAGTTTAAATCTTCTTCTGTATAAACATCTTTAGGTTGTATTTCATATAAATCAGCACCAACAACTTTTTGAGATTCTCTCAGCAAGTTTTTTGTTACTCCACTCGCACTGAAATACGCAACTAATTTTTTTACCCATAACATGTACCTCCTATATTCTATTTTTCTAATAATTCTTTTTATATCTTTTACAATTTGTTTCTTTGAAATTCCATTTTCTATAAAGGAATTTTTAGCAACAAATCTATCTGGAAAAACTCTTTTTTAATTCCATAATTTTTAACTTTAATATCAGATGTTCCATAGAATCTTGAAACTTTTTCTCCAAAACCACCATCTAAAACACCATCTTCCAGAGTTATAACTAATTTATGGTCTTTTTTTAATTTTTCAAGTAATTCTTCATCTAAACCAGTAATATATACTGGATTAATTAAAGTTACATTTCCTAAATCATCAGCAATTTCTTTCCCTAAATTATAGAAATTACTTAGAGCTATAATAGCAACATCTTTACCTTATTACTTTAGATTTATTTAAAAATTGAGTAATCTGTTGAATCTTCTTCACCAGTAGTTACAACATCAACTACTGGAACTCTGTATGCCACAGGATGTTCTGTTTGATTCAAACCCCAATCTAACATCTTAAAAATATTCTTCTTTATTTGTAGGTGCAAGATATACTAAATTTGGAATATTTGAAATCATTGGTATATCAAAATACCTAAATGTGTTGCATCACTTTCCTCATATACAGATGCCCCATAAACCAATATTAGTGCTGGATTATTATTTAAACATAAATCATGAGAAAGTTGATCATATGTTCTTTTGCATAAATGTACTATATACACAAAAAACTGGTTTTCCACCATTCTTTGCAAGTCCTGATGACATTGCAACTGCATGTTCCTCTGCAATACCAACATCTATATATTGTTTGCCCATTTGTTCTCTAACACTTGGAGAAAATCTAAAAGCGCCTGGAGTACCAGCATTTATAACAGCAACAGTTTTATCTTTTTTAATTGCATTTAGTAAATAATCAACTGTCAAAGTCTTGTATGTATCTACAACTTGACCACTTCCAAAAGTTTTAAATTCTCCAGTTTCTATATCAAAAGGAGAACCATAATGATATCTCTCTCTGTTAATTTCTGCTGGTTTAAAACCACTACCTTTTATTGTTGAAAGATGTATTACTATTGGCTTATTAATATCTTTAACTGATTTAAATGCAGAAATTAATGCTTCTATATCATTTCCTTCATCAACATAAATATAATTTAGTCCCATTGACTTAAAAAGATTAGTCTCAATTTTTTTCCTTTAGACTCTCTTAAATCACGAAGATTTTTATAAAGTCCACCATGATTTTCAGCAATAGATTGATCATTATCGTTTATAACTACTATCATATTGCTATTAAGTTCAAAAACATTATTAAGTCCTTCTAATGCTTCTCCACCACTTAATGAGCCATCTCCTATTACTGCAATAATATTTTCATTCCCACCTTTTAAATCTCTTGCTTTTGCAAGACCACAAGCAAGACTAATTGATGTTGAAGTATGTCCTATTGTAAAGAAATCATGTTCACTTTCTTTGGGAGAAGTAAAAACCACTAACTGAACCGTATTTATCAGCTTCCATAAAAGCTTCTTTTCTTCCAGTTAACATTTTGTGAACATAAGTTTGATGTGAAACATCAAAAACTATCTTATCTTTTGGAGAATCAAAAACATAATGAAGTGCTACTGTAAATTCTAATGATCCAAGATTTGGTCCAATATGTCCTCCTTTTTACTAAGTCTTTCTAATAAATGAGTTCTTAGTTCAACAACTAATTCTTTTTAATTCATCTATAGATAATTTTTATATCTGCTGGTGAATTTATTTTTCTAAAGTACATAAAAATCTCCTCCTAATATGTATTTTTATTTAAGTTTTATCAAACCTTATTTTCATTATACCCTAAATAATCAAGATAAATTAAAAATCTATTGTTTAAAAAATTTTTTAATTTGTGTTAAAAATATAAATATAATTTAATTTGAGGTGAAATAATGAAAATTGCTTATATATTTTTAATGGAAAGCTATTAGGAGATACTAATTATTATAGAAAATTTTTATACGGAAAATAAAGGTGATATATTCTGCGCTGACAGGGGTGCTAATCTATGTTATGAATTAAATTTAATCCCTTAGAAATTTGGGGAGATTTAGATTCAATAAATAAAGATATATTAGAATATTATACAGAAAAAGTGTAATTATAAAAATTCAATAAGGATAAAGATTTTTACAGATTCAGAATTAATAATAAACTATTTAAAAGATAAAAACTATAATAAAATTTATTGTGTTGGTGCTTTTGGTGGTGATATAGATCATGAACTTACAAATATAAATCTAATATACAAATATGAGAATTTATATTTTTATAAAAAGAAAATGAAAATGCTTTTTAAAAATAGAAAAAGATTTAGAATTTAAAAAATTCTAAAAATACTAAAATTTCATTTATTCCATTTTCAAAAAGAAATTATTAATCTTAAATTGCAAGGTTTTTAAAATATAATGTTGAAAATGTTAATCTAAAAAGGAGATTCCCTTTGCATGAGCAATGTGATTATTTCCGATTTAGCAAAAATAAGTTTTGACTCAGGAATTATTCTATGTGTTATAAAAATCTTAATTGATATTTATTATTATTGTGTTTTACTTTTTAAATTTTTAGGAGTATAATATACTTGTAGCTTTTATAAAAAATGTTACGCAATTTATGTTAAACATTATCTTTTGAAAGGAGATTATTATGGCTTGTACTACAATTTTAGTTGGCAAAAACGCCACATTTGATGGATCAACAATGGTTGCTCGTAATGAGGATTCTCCATCAGGTCAATTTTGTGAAAAGAAATTTATAGTTGTTCATCCTAATGAACAACCTGTTAAATATAAATCAGTTTTATCTCATGTTGAAATTGATTTACCTACTAACCCAATGCGTTATACTTGTATGCCAAATGCAGTTGATAACGAAGGAATTTGGGGTGCATGTGGTGTTAATGAGTTAAATATTTCAATGTCTGCTACTGAAACTTTAACATCAAATGAAAGAGTATTAGGAGCAGATCCTCTTGTAGAATATGTTCCAGCAGTTGGAAAAGAAGGAGATGCAGATTATATTCCTGAAAAAGTTGGTGGAATTGGAGAAGAAGATATGGTTACTTTAGTTTTACCATATATTAAATCTGCTCGCGAAGGTGTTTTAAGACTTGGTGAATTATTAGAAAAATATGGAACTTATGAAATGAATGGTATTGCTTTCCAAGATGTTAATGAAATTTGGTGGTTAGAAACTATTGGTGGTCATCACTGGATAGCAAGACGTGTTCCTGATGACTGTTATGTAATTATGCCAAATCAACTTGGTCTTGACTTTTTGATTTAGAAGATGCTTTTGGAGAACAAAAAGAATATTTATGTTCCTCTGATTTAAAAAGAATTTATAAATAGATATCATTTAGATCTTTCTCTAGATGGTGTTTTAAATCCTAGAGATGCTTTTGGTAGTCATTCAGATGCAGATCATACTTATAATACTCCTCGTGCTTGGGTATTACAAAGATATTTCAATCCTCTTACAAACTATTGGGATGGACCTGATGCAGACTATCTTCCTGAATCAGATGATATTCAATGGTGTAGAGTTCCTGAAAAGAAAATAACAGTTGAAGATATTAAATATGCACTATCTAATCATTTCCAAGGAACTCCATATGATCCATACGGAAAGTTCTCAGATGAAAAAGGTAAATTCAGACCAATCGGTATTAACAGAAATAATTTCTTAGGACTTGTTCAAATTAGACCGGATATGCCAGAAGAAATTAGAAGTATTGAATGGCTTGCTCTTGGTTCAAATGTATTTAATGCTATGATTCCTTTCTATGTAAATATAGATAAAACACCAGAATATTTAGCAAATACAACAGGTGTTCCAACAACTGATGACTTCTATTGGACAAACCGTTTAATAGCTGCTCTAACAGATGCTCATTACGCATCATGTAGTTCTCATATTGAACGTTATCAATTGGCAATTCAATCAAAAATCTACAGAAATTTTAAACAAATACGACAATGAATTCTTAAGTGGAAAAAGTTCAAAAAGATAAAGTTGTTGAATTTTGTGAAAAAGCTAATGAAGAAATTGCAACTGAACTTAGAAAACAAACAATTGACGTACTAAGTAAAGTACTTTTATACAGCAAGTTGTGAAATGAAAAATGGTTTTTCAAGATCAGATGCTTAATAATTACAAATAAAAAGGAGCTTTATTTTTGCTCCTTTTTCTTTTTATTACTTACTTTTTTTCTCTTTATTATCACTTTTCAATTTTTAAAATGGTCTAAAACACTAAGTGATTTTAGAATTAAAAATAGTTACAATTATAATCTTTTTAAAAAGATTTAAATTTAAAAAAATATTAACATTAAAAATACAAATAACAACGATTAATACATTAATTACTACATTTAATTTTTCTATAAACAAATAAATTCATAATATCCCCTCATTCATCAGAAATCAAGGAAAGTATATCATTAATTTTTAATTGTCAATTTAATATTAATTTACAATATATTTATAATCGTGTATAATAAATATATAAAATTAATTTGGAGGTTGTTATGGATAGAAATTATGTTAAAAATTTACTTGAAGAATTATTAAATATCTACAGCCCTACTGGAGATACTGAAAAATGCGATTCTTTTTATGGAAGAAAAATTTAAAGAATTAAATATTCCTTCAAGAAGAACAAATAAAAATGCTCTTATCGCAACAATAGAAGGACAAGAAAAAGAAGCTATAACTTTTTCAGGTCATGTTGATACATTAGGATTGATGGTAAAAGAAATAAAAATCAAACGGACGTTTAGCTTTCTCATTAGTTGGTGGTTTTTCTCCAACAAGTGTTGAAACAGAAAAATGTATTTATTAAAACTTATGATGGAAAAATTAATTCCAGGAACTGTTTTATATAATGAAGCCTCAGTTCACGTTTATGATACAACTACTTCTGCTCAACGTTCAATTAAAAAATATGGAAGTAAGAATTGACGAAGTTGTTGAAAATGCTGAAGATGTAAAAACTTGGAATTTCAGTTGGAGATTTCATCTACTTAGATCCTAGATGCAGAATTTATGATTCAGGATTTATTAAATCAAGACATTTAGACGATAAAAGCTTGTATAGCTGCTATGATGGGACTTGCAAAACATTTAGTTGAAAATAATATAAAGCCAAAGAATACAATCAATTTCTTTATAAGTAATTATGAAGAAATTGGACATGGTTCAAGTTATATCCCTGAAAATACTGTTGAATTCTTCGCTGTAGATATGGCTGCTCCAGGAGTTGGCCAAGAATCTGATGAAAGAGCTGTAACAATTTGTGCAATGGATTCTTCAACACCTTACGATTTAGGAATGAGAAATAAATTAAGAAAAATTGCTGAAGAAAAATATTGACTATAGAATTGATATTTATCCACATTACGGATCAGATGCATCTGCTGCTCTTAGTTCAGGATATGATATACGTTGTGCATTAATTGGTCCAGGAGTTGATGCAAGTCACAGCTATGAAAGAACTCATATTTTTAGGAATTGAAAACACATATAAATTAATGTTAGAATATCTTTTAGATAAATAATTTAAAATTAAAGGCATAGATTTAAAATCTATGCCTTTTTTTAATCAGCTTTAACATCTGTCCAAATATTATCATATTCTTTTTATAAAATCAGAAGGATCTCTAAAAAACTTCTAATTTTTCAAAATATTCATCATCAATTTCTGTAACTGATTTTTACTAATTCATTTTTCATCTATAACTTCTTGATTTGGAACTGCATAATAAGTATAATCCATATTTTTGACAAAAATATCTTTTTCTAATTAAGAAATCTATCAATTTATATGCATTTTCCTTATTTTTGCATCTTTTTAAAATTACCATTGAATCAAACCAAAAGATTTGTTCCCTCTTTTGGTTTTACATATACAAATTTTTCATCCTCATCCATAAGCTCAGTAGCATCTCCAGAATACATTACTGCTATTGCAGCATTTTCAGCTAACATATTATCTTTTTGTCTCATCTACAAGATAAGCAAGAATTGATTTCTTTTGTAATTAAATCTTTTTTTGCAATTTCAAGTTCTTCTATATTTCTTGTATTCATTGAAAATCCATTTTTTTAAAAGAGCAGCTGCTAAACTATCTCTTGAACTATCTAACATAACAATTTTATCCTTATATTTTAAATCCCATAAATCAGCCCAAGAAGTAATTTCTCCGTCAACTAAATTTTTATTATATACAATACCTAATGTTCCCCAATACAATGGAATAGAATAATTTGATTCGGGATCATAGTCTTTATTTAAAAATTTCTTATCTATATTATCATAGTTTGATAATTTACTTTTTATCAATTTTTCAAGCATATCTTCTTTTTATCATTTTTTTCAATCATATAATCTGAAGGTACAACTATATCATAATTACTTCCACCTTGTTTTTATCTTCAAATACATATCTTCATTCGTAACAAAGTTTCATAATTAACTTTAATTCCAGTTTCTTCAGTAAACTCATCTAAAACTTCTTTATCTATATACTCTCCCCAGTTATACATGTTTACAACATCACCTTCTCTTTTATTACAAGATGAAAGCAAAAACATTAAACAAAGTGAAAAAAGTAAATTTAAAAATATTTTCTTTTAGTCATACAAAATACCCTCCTCACTTTTTCTTATTTATAATAAGTAATAAAACTATCATAGCTATAAACATCAATGTTGAAAGTGCATTAATTGAAGGATTTATTCCTTTCTAGCCATAGAGTAAATTTGTGTGCTTAAATTTACAACACCATTACCACTATTAAAATATGCTATAACGAAATCATCTAATGAAAGTGTAAATGCTAATAATGAACCAGCAAATACTCCTTGTTTGATTTCAGGCAATATAACTTTTCTAAGTGCATAAAAAGGCGTTGCACCTAAATCCATTGCAGCTTCAGGTAGAAACTTATTCATCTGTTTCATCTTTTGGATATACGGAAAGAATAACATAAAGGAGTCGCTAAAACAATATGTGAAGCAAGTAACGTTAAAAAAACCATAATCTATATTAAATGCCTTATAAAGTACCATTAATGAAATAGCAATTACTATATCTGGATTTAGAACAGGAATATAATTTAAATTCAGCACTAAAAACCTTTTCACTTTTTCATATAATATATACCAATCGCAGCTACGGTTCCTATAAAAGTAGAAATTATAGTAGTTAAAACTGCAATTACAATTGTATAATAAAAGTGAAGTTAAAACTTCCTTATCCTTAAATAACTCAATATACCACTTAAAAGTAATGCCAGAAAAATGATCCACGAAGTTTTTGAATCATTAAATGAATATAGTATTAGAACAAAAATCGGTGCATAAATAAATATAAATACAAGTGAAATATATAATTTTCTAAACTTATTTTCCATTTTCCACCTCTTTTTGAATATTCAGGATCAAATTTATTCATAACAAAAAGCGAAACAAGAATCATAACTAAAAGTACCATGCTCATAGAAGATCCAAAATTCAATTTCCAGTTACTCTAAATTGTTGTTCTATTACATTTCCGATTAAATTTTCTTTATTTCCACCTAAAAAGAGCAGATATTTCAAATGTTGATATCGCAGGGATAAACACCATTGTAATACCAGTTATAACTCCAGGTAAACTCATAGGAAATACTAATCTAGTAAATGTTTTTAATTCTATTTGCACCTAAATCATGAGATGCTTCAATATATTCTTTATCAATCTTAATCAATGTTGTATAAATAGGTAAAATCATAAACGGTAAAAGTTATATACCATCCTATTAAAATAGACGTATTTGAATACATAAGATTTACAGAAGGTAAACCAAAGAAATTCAAAAATAGAATTTAAAAGTCCATTTTTGCTTAAAAATACTTATCCATGAATAAGTTCTAAGTAAAAAGTTCATCCACATCGGAATAACAACTAATAAAATCATCATATTTCTAGTTTTAAGCTTAAATTTTTGTAATAAAATATGAGAAAGGGTATCCAATCACTAAGCATAAAAATAGTAGAAAATACTGCCATTTTTTTAAAGATCTAAACAAAAACTTTCATATAAATAGGATTGAAAAATCTTTGATAATGTTCCATAGAGAAAGTAAAAATTTTCTCCACCATAGTCAATAGAATATTTTGCTATGAAAATTAGAGGAACAACGATAAAAATTACTAACCATACAACATATGGATATGCAAACCTCTTAAATTTCATCTATACTTCTTTTAGCTCCTTTTTCATAATATGAATATTATCTGGTGTTACTTTTTAGTCCAACTTTTGAACCAATTGGTTTTTGTAATTGTAGAGTGTACCATATAATCAAAATCTCCTACTTTAACAAGTAATTCATAATGAACACCCTTAAAAATTTCAGATTTTACTATACCAACTAACATACCATCTTCTTCGTCAACAAAGCTCTAAATCTTCTGGACGAATTACTACATCAATTTCTTCATTAAGTGCGAATCCTTTTATCCACACATTTGAATTTTCTACCTGAAAAACTTACAAGAAAATCTTCATTCATAATACCATCTAAAATATTACTTTCACCAATAAATGATGCAATAAAAAGCATTTTTAGGTTCGTTATAAATATCAATAGGTGTTCCAATTTGTTGAATCTTTCCATCATTCATAACTACAATTGTATCACTCATTGTAAGAGCTTCTTCTTGATCATGAGTTACATATACAAAAGTGATACCTACTCTTTTTTGAATATTTTTAAGTTCAACTTGCATGTCTTTTCTAAGTTGTAAATCCAAAGCTCCTAGTGGCTCATCTAAAAGTAGAACCTTTTGGCTCATTTACTAAAGCTCTAGCTATAGCAATTCTTTGTTGTTGCCCACCACTAAAGATAAAATTGATCTTTTTTCAAATCCTTTTAAGTTAACAAGTCTTAACATTTCTTTAACTTTTTCATTGATTACACTTTCAGACATTTTCTTTTATTCTTAGTCCAAATGCTATATTCTCATAAACATTCATATTTGGAAAAAGTGCATACTTTTTTGAAAAACTGTATTTATATTTCTCATATGCTGGAACATTTGAAATATCTTTTTCCTTCAAATAAAATTTTTCCGCTTGTAGGAGTTTCAAATCCCTCCAATAAGTCTTAAAGAAGTTGTTTTCCCACAACCAGATGGACCTAAAAGTGTTAAAACTCCTTTATCTCTAATATATAGATTTATATCATCTAGAACAACATTATCTCCAAATTTTTATTTACATTAACTAACTCAACAGCATGATTGCTCATATATTCCTCCTAAAAACTTGGTGGATTTGTAATCCACAAAACTTTTTGATTCTTTTTAGATAAATTAATTATACTTCTTTCAAATTGACCACTTGTATAAAAAGCACTCTCCTTCATTTAAAACATATGTATTTGTTCCAAGATGAAGTTCTACTTTACCTTTAACACATAACCAAATTCTTCTCCTTCAAATGGTTCATAAGTTCTTGAGTAGCTTTTATTCTCATTTAAAGTCACAATTATTGGTTCCATTGAATTCTTCTGTGCATTTTGGAACTATCCACTCTAATTTACTATTTCCATTTTCAAAAATCGTTTCAAATGCATCAATTTTTTTAAAAACAAATCTCTCTTCTTTCTCTTCTTTAAAAAAATCTGAAATATTTGTTCCAAGAGCCTCTAAAACATCCTCCAAAGAACTAATCGATGGAGATGTAAGTCCCTCTCTAGCTGAGAAATAAAACCTTTTGTAAGTTCTGCTCTATCAGCAAGCTCTTCTTGAGTAAGTCCTAAAATGGTTCTTAAATTTTTAATTTTTTCTCCGATATCCATTTTTTTCTTTCTCCCAATATAACATTATATTAAACAAATAATATCTCTATACTAAACACTACATATTATATCACAAATAAATCATTTATCAATAGTTTTTATACAAAAATTTAAAATTTTTATAAAAATTTTAAAAATATTAAACAAAAATGATTTATTACCATATCACATCACTTTTTATTTTTAAAAATAAACTTATAAGAAATTTTAATATTTTATTATATTACCATAAGAAATATTAATCGTATAAATATTGAAAAATACAATATTTATAGTTTATAATAGAATTGTATTTTTTTGTTCTTTTTATTTTTTTATTAAATATAAAAATACTTTTTATAAATTTATTTATAGGAGGATTGAAAATGAAAAATCTTGTCTGGATTTTTAGCATTTTGTTTAGTTTCGATTTTTAGTACAAATTTCATAACAAAAGCTGAAGATAATGCAAAAATAATCTTAAAAGTCGACACTTCAAAAATTTCAAATGAAAATGTCGATTCATATTTAAAAAGGAGAATATGATAAAGTAAAAAGAAATTAACTCAAGTTCTTTAAATATTGCCAAAGAAAAATTAATGAGCTTTATAGGTGACTTCAAAGAATTATCTAGAGATGATTTTCTTTTTACCATTTATTTCTTTTTGAGGCTACAAATGCTCAAATATCAAAAACTAAAAACCCTAGACTTTGTTAAGAATATAGAATTTGATATTGAGTATGAAGAAACTCTAAAAACCAAATATTGTTAGACCTATCCTCGTAGTTCTGCTGATGCAACAAAAATAATTGGCATTGATGATGAATTATTAAAAATATGATGGACGTGGTGAAGTTGTTGGTGTTATTGATACAAACTTCGATCCAAATCATGAAGTTTTTAAATTAGACAATAATGTAACTCCTTCAATAACTAAAGAAGATATACAAAAATTAGTTAAGCATAAAAATGGTGCTCTAAAAGAATTTCACTGAAGATAAAATTATATTTTAGTTCAAAAAGTACCTCTAGGATACCATTATGTAAATGAAGATACAAATTTAAATCCCGAAAAAACTGAAGAAGGTCACGGTCAACATGTTGCTGCAGTTATCGGAGGAAGCAAAACTAAAATAAATAATAAATATGACTGGAGAGGTGTTGCACCCTAATACACAACTCCTAATGATGAATTGTTTCGCAAATGAAGGTACATCCTCTACATACTATATAAAAGCTATCAGTGATGCTGTTTACTTAAGAGCAACAGCTATAAATATGAGTCTTGGTAAACCAAAAGGAACAGTAAGAAATTATAGTTCAGTAGATAAGAGTGTTTCTGAGATAATTGATAGAGCTGCTTCCGTTGGTACAAATGTTGTAATAGCAGGTGGTAATGAAGGTGAATACCAAGGAGATATATCTATTGATCATCCTGATTTCGGGACTGTTGCATCTCCAGGAATTCAACAAAAGTGCTATAACTGTAGCATCTGTAGAAAATAATTCATATATGGCAAAATTTTTAACCGTAGGTAATGAAAAAATTCCATATTATGAAGTTAAAGAAAGAATATTTGAAAAATAATACTTTTGATATAGTTAATTTGTGGTGAAGCATTAGAAGATGATAAATTACCAAACGTTAATGGTAAAGTTGCTCTTATTAAGCGTGGTGGAGATACTTTCAAAAATAAAGTTAAAAGAGTTGAAGATGCTGGTGCAATAGGTGTTATTATCTATAATAATGTACTAGGATCATTTTCAATGAGTCTAGATAATACTTCTACAATTCCTGTAATTGGTATTTCTATGGAAGATGGAGAAAAACTTATTTCAAAAATTACCAGTAAAAATAACTGTTACTAATGAACAAGATTTTGTTAAAAAACCCACTAGAAGGAAGAATGAGTAGTTTCTCAAACTGGGGACTTACATCTGATGGAATTTTAAAACCTGATTTAACAGCTCCAGGTGGACATATATATTCTGCAAAAACGGAGCAGGATTTGTAGAAATGAGTGGAACATCAATGGCAACGCCTCATGTATCTGGTGCAGTTGCAATTGTCTCACAAAGTTTAAAAGAAAGAGAAGAAATTCAAAAAATTTAAGTGTTGCTAATAGAGGAAAAATTAGTTAAGACAATACTATGAATTCAGCAAAACCACTAAATGATAAAGAAAAATAATGTACCTGTTTCTAGACAACAAGGAGCTGGTATTGTTGATATGAAATCTGCTGTAGAATTAGATTTTACAGTTGTTGATAAGGATACAAATATTGCATCAACTTTTATAAAAATATAAAAAGATACTATTACTCTAAAATTAAGAATTAAGAATTATTCTAACCATACTAAGGAAATTACTCCATCTGTAATAGTAACTATTGATGCACATTCTGGTAAGAAAAATCTATTAAAACCAACAGAATTATTTACAAAAACTTTAAATTCTGACAAATTCACTATTGGAGCTAATCAAGAAATTGTTAAAAGAAATTAATATTCCATTAGAAAATTTAGATAAAATTAAAGATTTCGACAAAGGCGCTTTTTGTTGAAGGATTTTTAACTTTATCAGCTAATGATGGCAAAAAGCAAACTTCCCATTCGTTACTTTTTAAAGGAGATTTTAATAATCTTTTCTGTAATAGAAAAACCAGTGTATGAATTTGATTTTGATAAAGAAAGTCCAATGTACTGGAATTTGAAACCTTCTGCAAATGCTTGGCATAGATTTTTCACTCATATTGAAAGTAAAATTGATGATTATCCAGTTGTGTTAGGTATAGAAAATTTCGATGAAATTAATGATGTTAAAAATTACAAAAAGATACAGACATTAAACCAGTATTTAGTAAAAAACTAGTTATTAGCCCTAATGGTGATGGGAAATTAGACGATATTACCCTATACTCTGTATTTACTAGAAATGCAGATGCAAGATATGAAATAAGAGATTCAGAAGACAAAGTTGTTACTGAACAAAAATACTAGCTTTATACTTAAAAACATTTCAGATTGGGCGGATAAAGAAGATTTAAATCCAGAATTCTTAGGATATACTAATATTGATATTTCAAATCTTAAAGATCAAAAAGATGGCGAATACACTCTTAACATATTAGCAAAACCAACTGTAGAAGGCGCTAAAAGAGCAAAAACATTCTATTAAATTTACAATGAGATAATGAGGCTCCTAAATTTAAAAACGCAAAACTAGATACTGAAACTAAAAAATTTACTTTCACGGTAGATGATGCTAATGAAATTAAATCTGTAAAAAGCTACTGGAATAGAATATCAAATACCCTTACCCTGATTATCCTGACTATAAGATAGCAAAAAGAAGTTAAACTTGAAGTTAATAATATTAGTAATAATCAATACGAAATCCAATTAAAAGATGATACAGATTTAAAAAGATGTCAATATTACAGCAACTGATATTGCATATAATGAAAATACAGAAGACTGTGATATGATGACAACAGATAAAAGCATTAGGAAAGCTTGAGTAATTTCCAAATCAGAAAAATGGTGAACATGTTCCAATAAAATATGATGTATGATGAATCAAATAGAATTGTAAAAGAATACTCAAAAAGCTTAGACCTGGAAAATATACTTTTGTATATAAATTCTGCCCTATCGAATACAAATTAATTAGTGAAAATTTAGAACAAGAATTTGAAATTACTGAAGAAAACTTAAACCATGAAATAGAGCTGAAATTTTCTAAACAAAAAATCGGACAAAAATGGTATTAGTTAGAGGCACAGGAGATCTTAGTTTTAAGGATTTTAAAATTACTGCTGTAAATGTTGATAATCCAAAACAAAAATTTAGACTAAGACAAGAAGTTGAAGAAACTCCACAATTTTTCTTCTCTGCCCCATTTGGAAAATATAAGATAGTTGTAGAAATTACTAACTTAAATAAAGCATTAAAATACAATTATGTACTTAGTACTGATGACCAAAAAGAAATTTCAGAAGTAACAATTGATGAAAATTCAATTAATAAGAGTAGGGATTTGCTTTTCTCTGAAAATTTATTTAAAGTAGTTCCAATTACAAAAGGATATGATGGACATATAGATTATATGGGAATGAACCTTTCAGTTGGACAACCAGTAGATATTAAGTATTGGTAGAGGTCGTTCAGAAATTGTTCCTAAAAGAAATTCCTGAAGGATATTATGTTGTTCCTAGTATGCAAACTGTTAAATTAACTGATGAAAAATCCAGTACAAGAAGTTGTTTTTGAATACTATAAAAGAAATGAAGATGATAAATTCTCTTTATTATTCAAGATAATGCTAAAGAAAAAGGTATTGAAACTAAGTATAAAAATCTATAACTACAATGAAAGATTTAATTTTGAAAAAGGAAAAATCAGTTTAGACTATACTCCTGGTATGAAACTTTAACCCTAGGTTGGTATTGTATCGAAGCTCAAGAAGAAGATTATGGAGAATACAAAGCACAAGCTAATGAGCCTACTCCAACTTACAACTTAAAAAGAAAAGTAATAGAAGTAAAAAGGGTGAAAATATTACTGTTGGATTTACTTGGGGATAATGAAGAAAATTTTGTTGAAAAATACTCAAGAAAAATAATTGCAAATATTCCTGAAAACTACCCCAATGATGAAATTAACCTAGAAACTAAGAAAGAAAGATTCTGGTGAAGTTGTAGCAAAACACACTTACAAACAATCTGACGAAAAATACTCATTCAGTTATTATTCCTAGTGGATCTGGTTATGATGTTGTAGCTACAAATATTGCTAATGGATATTCTTGTCCTAATGGAGAAGCTTGGGTATTCGGAGCAGATGGTCACCCAATATCCTTAACATTACAAAAATGTTGTTGATGGTAAAGATGTTAATTTCAAATTTAAAGTTGGAGATACTGAAAATTCCTAATGTAAAATTTAAATTAAATGATTTAGATTTCAAATCAGAAATAACAAATTAGAATTAGGAAAATATAAGGTTGAAATATTAAGTCCAGAAAGCTATAAAGGAAAGAATATAGATAAAGAAATTGAAATTACAAAAAGATACCAATGAAATTTCTATTAACCTTGAAAAATAACTACTGGAACAATAAAAATTGGACTAGAATATATTGATACAACAGATAAATTAAGTAAAATTGAACTTGACGGAAAGAGAGATCCTTAACTGGTAATAAAAATTCCTGTTTCAATAGGAAATCATAAACTTGAAATAACAGATGTTGATGGCAATATTTTTAAATTATGAAATCTCCCTAACGCTGTTAATAATTTTCAATTTAAACTTTTGAAAATCCTGATCAAGTATTTAATTTCAAGATAAAGAAAAACCAAGTAGTATTGATATCTCTGAATTAACAAAATTAGTTGAAGAAGTCAAAGAAATAAAACAATCAGAAAAGTATCTAAAATGCTATTGATGAATTAAAAGAACTTTATAATAATTCAATAAAAGTTGCTAAAGACTTATTAGACAATGAATCTACAAGAACTGAATTTAATGTAAAAAGCTGTTGAAGAGTTAAAACTTGCAAAAGATTCTTTAGATGGAGATAAAGCACATGCAAAACTTGTAAAAATTAAAAAGATTTAATCAATGAAAAAGATGTTTTATCTAATGGTAATCTTTATATTAATTCAGATGAAGAAGAAATGAAGCTTTATTTAGATGCAATTGAAAAATGCTAAACAACTACTAAATGTTAATTTTAGTTAAAAAGAACTTGAATCTGCAATTAAAGATATTGAAGATGCAAAAATCAATTATGGGATATATAATTAAAATTAATATTTCAGGAGAAAATATCCCTAACAACTTAAAAGTAAAAAGCTATTAATGAAGTTACAGGCGAAGAAATTGAACTTGAAAACAAAGGCAAATCTTTTGAAAAATCTGTAGTATTAGGCAAAATATAAGATAATCGTTGAATTAGATGAAAAATACAAAATTGATAAGAACAATTTTGAAGTTGAACTTACAAAGGACAAAAAGGCCGAAGATACTGTAATAATTTCAAAAATACAAAATGATGATAGTCAAACTCCAATAACTTTCCATTATGGAGATAACCAAACTGTTAAACTTGGAGAAAAATTTCGATATCAAAAATTAGTGAAGACATTTTCAAAATTTGTTAGACTTTTTAGTTGACGGTAATGAAGTAAATAAAGATTATTATTCATTAGTTCAAGGAAGTACAATAGTAAAATTCAAAGAAGCTTTTTACAGATACATTAGCTATTGGAACTCACACACTTGTATTTGAATTTACAACTGGTAAAATAGAAACTACTCTAACTATTGCTAACAGAGATAGTTCTGATAATAACAACTCAAAATAATAATTCAAACAACAACAATAATAGTAGTAATAGTAACAACAGTAGTAATAATAATAATAGTAATAGTAGTAATAATAATAATAATAGTAATAGTAGTAGTAGTAATAATAGTAATAATAGCGATAACAATAATGCTAATAATACAACTAAGACAAGAAATAACAAACTAGTTAAGACTCGAATTTCCTAATAACTATAATATCCTACTATTGGCAATTACTGCTATAATATTAAGTTCATTATTTTATTCGTAAAAGAGTAAATAAATAGTCAAAAAGGAAGTGATAAAATCACTTCCTTTTATTAAAAATGTAGAGTCACCCTCACATTTTATTTTCCAATTTTTTTCTTCTCTACCATAATAGAAAAAGATACTGTTGAGCATAACCAGCATATTTTCCAAATATTCTATCTGCTTCTTTTTGAAATTTTCTTAACTGGAGTTTTTCTTTATGAAAAGTTCTTCCATAACTCTCTAATCCAGACATCTACTGAAAAACTCTCCCTCTTTTATATGAAAAATAGCATAATACAATCTGCAACTTTATTTCCAACTCCCGAAAATTTTAATAGCTCTTCTCCTAAGATTATCTGTTTCTAAATTTTCAAAACTATCCAAATCAATATTTTCATTTTTATCATATTAACGGTATCAAAAATTCTCTATCTCTAAAACCTACCTTAGCGAATTCTCTTAATTCTTCTACTGTGGCCTTACTTAATTCTTCAACAGTTGGAAATGAATAATATTTTCTATTTTCATCTTGACAAATAAATTTTCCATATCTCATAGAAATTACTTCAATGGATTTTCTAATTTAGGAATCATATTATTAGCTGATATTATAAAACTTATTAACATTTCAAAATGATTTTTGATTTAATATCCTAATACCTTTTTCCATATTCCATTGCATTTGCTAAAAATTTTTATTATTTGCTAGCTTTTTTTCTTATGGATTGATAGTCTGTGTTCAAGTCAAAAATAATCTATCCAAATTTCGTTAAATTCTTCCAAATTTGTTCCTTTTAAATATAACTTTTGTCATCTTCTACTTTAATACATTTAAAAACTCTTCCTAAATGTACTGTTGTAAAACTACCATTTTTCTTCATACCATCTAAAAGCCTGTCCACAAGTAAAAATAGCTTTAGCATCAAAATTTTCTACATCTTCTAATATTACTAAATTATCTTTTTCGTAAAGTTTCATTATTTTTTTGCCTTTGGTCTTGCTTTTTATTTTTGTTTTATAAGAATTGAAAGTTTTTCTGCATTTTTCCTTTTCAAGAGGAATAGTTAAAATTTCATCTTTTAAATCACTCAGTAACTCACAACTTCAAAAACTTACTATTTAGAGCACCCCTATTTTTAATTTTCTTATACTCCAAGTTTTCCATCAAAGCAGAATCCATTATCTCCAATATATAACCCTATCAAGAGATACTATTGAATAAGTAATACCAATTAAAAACATATACGATACTATAAATATCTTGAATTTGAACAGCATATACAACACCAAATGCAACTAACGCAATAGATAAACCAAACAGTACTTTTCTACCCTCTAAGAGGCATAGTAGTTAATTCTCCAGTTAATTTTTCTAGTTTGAAAAATTGCTACTATTTTCTTAATTACAAATATTAATATTAATCCAAATACTATTAATAATAAATCACTACTTCCCATAAATCCTCCATATAAATTAAGTGAAGCAAGCTTCTACTTAATTTTAATTTTCATCATTTTCTATTTTTCTTCTACAGTTTCTCTTCAGTAGTATTTGCTTCTTTCTCAGTTGGTTCTTCAACAACTTCATCACCAAAAACTTCTTCTACCTTTTTCTACTGATTCTTCAACTACTTCTTCTTCAATACCCATGTACTTATTATACATAGTTTCAAATTCTTTTCCACTTATAGTTTCTACTTCTAAAAGTTTATTAGCTATTATGTGTAAGAATTCTATATTTTCATTTAATACATTTTGAGCAGTATTATATGCTTCATCAAGAAGATCTTTAACTTCACCATCAATAAGTCTTGCAACATCTTCAGAATAAGTTCTTCCCTTTCCAAAATCTCTTCCTAAGAAAGTTTCTTCTTCGCCCATATCATAATTTATAGGTCCAATTTTAGTACTCATTCCATAAGTAGTTACCATACTTCTCGCAAGTTTAGTTGCTCTTTCAATATCATTAGATGCTCCAGTTGTTACATCTTCAAAGATTATAAGCTCTGCTGAACGTCCACCAAGCATCATTGCAAGTCTAGACTTCATTGCTTTTACAGTCATATATTGACTATCTTCATCTTGAGAATACGCAGTAAATCCACCAGCTCTTCCTCTTGGAACTATTGTAATCATTTGAACAGGATCTGACAATGGAACAAATCTTGAAACAATAGCATGACCTGCTTCATGATAAGCAGTAATCTTTCTATCTCTATCTGTAACAACAGCAGATTTCTTTTCAGGACCAGCTACAACTTTTATTGCAGCTTCTTCAAAAACCTTCATAGGAATAGTCTTTAAATTATATCTAGCCGATAATAATGCAGCTTCATTACATAAGTTTTCAAGATCAGCTGGAGTAAATCCAGTAGTATGTTTAGCAATAACTTTAAGGTCTACATCAGGATCTAATCTCTTATTTCTTGTATGAACCATTAATATTGCTTCTCTTTCTTTTACATTTGGTATACCTACATAAATTTGTCTATCAAATCTACCAGGTCTTAAAATAGCTGGGTCTAGAATGTCAGGTCTATTTGTTGCAGCCATAACAATTATTCCTTCATTAACACCAAAACCGTCCATTTCAACAAGTAATTGGTTTAATGTTTGTTCTCTTTCATCATGTCCACCACCAAGGCCAGCGCCTCTTCTTCTACCAACAGCATCAATTTCATCTATAAAAATTATGCATGGTGCATTCTTCTTAGCTTCTTCAACTAAATCTCTTACTCTTGATGCACCAACACCTACAAACATTTCAACAAAGTCTGAACCACTTATACTAAAGAAAGGAACTTTTGCTTCTCCAGCAACAGCTCTTGAAAGATAAGTCTTACCAGTTCCCGGAGGACCTACAAGTAAAACACCTTTTGGGATTCTAGCACCAATGTCACTATATTTTTTAGGAGATCTTAAGAAATCAACAATTTCTTGTAATTCTTCTTTTTCTTCTTCAAGTCCAGCAACATCTGTAAATGTTACTTCATTTTTCTTGTCTTTATGAAGTCTTGCTTTACTCTTTCCAAAATTCATTACTTTGCCTCCACCTTGAGCTTGTCTCATAAATAGGAACCAAAGTACTCCAAGACCTATTAAAACTATAAGTGTAGGCAAAATTTCTAAATAGAATGGCTTTGTAGGCTCAGCCTTACCATTATATTTTATAGTATTGTTATCTACCTTTGCTTTTAGATAATTATCATAAAAATTAATTCTAAATTCTGAAGGTAAATATGCCTTAAATTCTGTTTTTATCTTTATCATTTAATTTTCCAGTTATATATGAACCTTGTGTAGTTACTTCAGTAACTTCATCATTTTTATTTTTGATACAATTTCTGTAACTGTGTATTCTTTAACCACTGGATGTTGAAGTTTTTATTACAAAAGAAAATATGCAGTTAAAAACAAAAATCGGTATCAAATAAACAAGATACGCTTTTAGTTTTTATTCACGCTTCCTCCTAATATTCTATTTATATACCTCTTCCTTAAGAGAAATAATATATGGTAAATTTCTATAAGATTGATTATAATCTCAGTCCATAACCTACAATAAAGTCATTTTGGGAACCTCAAATCCCACAAAATCTCCAGAAATTTCTACAAGTCTTCTTTCTGGTTTGTCTAGCATACTTGAAACTTTAACAGTTTTTGCACCTCTATCTTTAAAAATAGTTAAAAAGGTATTTTTTAATGTTTTCCAGTATCAATAATATCTTCAACAATTAAAAATGTTCTCACCTGAAACATCAGCTTCTAAATCTTTAACTATTTTTACAATTCCACTTTTCAGATGAGTTTCCATAGATGATATTGCCATAAAATCTATTAATATTGGAAGATTAATCGCTCTAATTAAGTCTGCAAAAATAATGTAGAACCTCTTAAAATTCCAACTACAACAAGTTCAGCATCATCATTTTGGTAATGATTAGTTATTTGTTGTCCAAGTTCTTTAACTCTATCTTTTATAGTTTTTCATCAAATAATAATTCTTTTCATATCTGATTTAACTATAGATTCTAACTCTCCATAAAATCTCCTTTGATAAAAACCTTAATTTTTATTATATCCTCATTACTGTCTACTAGATATCTATTTGATCTCCTCATATTAGCAACCCAAATGATATCTGAATTAATTTCAAAAAATAGGTATATTATCCCTCATTTCAAGATTTATTTTTCATCAATAAATAGATCCTTTAGCTTTTTCTTTCCAAAATTAAACTCTAGAAAATCCCCATTTTTTCTATTTCTAATCTTCAACAATTTTAAATACTTTTTATTTATAAAAAGCATATCTTTTTGTTTCAAATTATTAAATTCTTCTATATTAGACTGTTCTATAATTATATCAAAAAAACTTAGTAGAATACAAAGAAAAATCTAAATTTTCAAAAATAAAAATCTATTTTTGAATTTTTAAAAATATTTTTATCATAAATAAGAAGTTTATCATATTCTATTTTTAAAAATTACATCTTTTTATTTCTATATATTTACCCGTTTTTGCAAAAATCAAATTGTCTATTTCTTCAATTATCTTATAATTAATTCCATCAGGATCTTTACTTATAAATTCAAAAAAATTCTCTATACATTATGTTTCTAAAAGATTTGGATTGTTTTTAATTTTTTTAATATAAACAACAATTTGTTCTTTATTAAATTCCCATAATAATCCTTCTTTTGAAAATATATATTCTCTAGAAATACTATTATAATCATTTGCAATATTTGATAATCTAGACAAAGCATCTAATATTCTTGGATTATAGTCATTTTCTAGAATAGGCATTAAACTTAATCTAATTCTTATTTCTTAAATATAATTCTTCAAAAATTAGTATCATCTTCAACAAAAAGGAATTTGATTTTCTTCAATATATTGTTCAATATCATATCTTGAAAAATTCAATATAGGTCTAATTAAATCTCCTCTTTCAGACTGAATGCCAATTAATCCATTAATACCAGTCCCTCTTAGTATTCTCATAATAACAGTTTCAGCTAAATCATTCTTATTATGAGCAGTAGCTATGTAATCTAATTTTTCAACACTTTTTAATCTTATCGAAAAACTTATATCTTAATGTTCTTGCACCTTCTTCTATAGACATTTTATTATCACTAGAAAAAGCCTAACATTTTCTTTTTGAATAAAATTTTAAAGCCATATTTTTCGCATTGTATTTTTACAAAATTTTTCATCTCTATCAGCATCATCCTTAAAGAATGATTAAAATGACAAACAATAATATTTAATTTAAAATCATTTTTATAATAATTAAATAAATCTAACATAGTCATAGAATCTTTACCACCTGAAACAGCTAATAAAAAATTCCGGAACCATATAAATCATCAATTTTTATAGTTTTTAAAAATTCATTTTTCATAAAAATAAAAACCGAGTATAAACCTCGGCTCCTTTCTCTACTAAATTAAACTAATCGACATCCTTATACTTTTACAATTACTTCGTCTTTTCTACCATCTTAAGTTTTTCTCTAGCTACTTTTTTAATAAATTCTTCATTATCTACATTTTTGAAGACTTTCTTTTTGCTTCCTGAGATTTCAGCATTTAGTTTATCTTTTCTATCTACTAAAAGTTTGGATTTTTACTTAATCTGCTTTTTCCTTAGCTTGATAAACAATAGCTTTTCCAAAAACAATACATAGAGCAAAAATACTAACGCATAAAAATCGAATTCGAGCTTTATTTCTCTTATTCATCAAGCCACCTCCTATCTCTTATAAATTATATACTAAAAAAATTATTTTTTTCAATACTTTTACAGATTTTCGTACATTTTTGAGCATCTTCTTTTTCTGACTATCAGTTATATCTAACACTCTAATTTTTAACATCAAATTTCCAAACTTTAATTCTATGATATCTCCAACTTTTACTTCATCAGAAGGTTTCATAGCTTTTCCATTTCTAAAAATTCTTTCTTTTTCAAAAGCTTCTTTTGCACAGTTCTTCTTTTTATAAGTCTTGAATTTTTAAAAATTTATCTATTCTCATTAAATATTATACTCCAAAATAGAATCTACTTGATATTCCTTGTTTTTCTCTACCGTTTAAGTCAGTTAATTCAATTAAAAATTGCATTGAAACAACTTCAGCTCCTTGTGACTCAATTAATTTTGCACAAGCATTAATCGTTCCACCTGTTGCGAGTAAATCGTCAACTATAGCAACTCTATCTCCACTTTTTAATATATTTTTACAAATTTCTAACTTATCCGTTCCATATTCAAGAGAATATTCAAAAAGAAGCAGTTTCTCCAGGTAATTTTCAGGTTTTCTAACTGGTATAAACCCCTACATTTAAAGCATAAAGCAACTGCTGATCCAAATACAAATCCCCTCGCTTCATGGCCCTACAATATAGTCTATATTTTTATTTTTCTAAAATTTTTCTTCATTAAATTTACAGCTTCTCTAAAAAGCTCACCATCACTAATTAATGTAGTTATATCTTTTAAAGCTAATTCCTTCTTTTGGGAATCCTTCAATAACTCTTATTTTTGATTTTAAGTCCATAACTTCCTCCTAAATTTTTCATCAGCAACTAATTATATACCATTTTAAGTTCATTTTCAATCATTTAATACAAGTTTTTAATCATTATATTTTTATTAAATCTTCTTGTAATTGTAAGACCAAGTCTCCTAAATGAGCTGGATCTCTAATACTTTAGTATAAGAAAGTATTTACTATAATCCATCAAATTAACATTATTCTATCAGAAATCTCTCTAATTCACTATAATAGTATTCCATCCTCTTTAGGAAACACCAGAATAATCAGCTCCAATATCCCTTGGCGCACTAAAAATCAAATTAACTCTTTAAACCTAAATCTTTTGCAACATCCAAAAATAGTTGTAAATCACCATATTCTCTTCATTTCTATACTTTGTATTCTTTGCAGAATCTTTTAATTTTTGTGTTTCATCTTGAAATTTTATCAAAAGCTATTTATTAAATATAAAAACTCATTAGATGGAAGAGTCAACATCATATCTGAAATTGCCTCTTTTCTCCCAAAAGCATCCTAAACTCAATTTTTCAGGAGCTCATTAACACTATAATTCACTTTTATAATGTTTCATAAATCTCGCTATTTGCTATCAACTTATATTTTTATACATAGATTATTAACAAATTGATCAAATCTAGTATTTCTTTTATTCCTTCTACTATTCTAGTTTGACTACACCCATTACTTTTAGAAAGTTCAAGAATCCTATTATATATCTTTGTTTTTGTTTTCGCGAGATACTTTTCACTTCTATATAAATTATATAAATGATCCACTGAAAATCTTTGGTTGAAAAGCCTCAGGTCTCCATTCCAATACCTCAAAACTACTGCACAGGATAAGATTAAATTCTACTGTTGTTATAGGACCATCTTTCTCCAATTGACCCTCAAATGTTATCGTGCATTATAGATTGATAAAAACCCTTTCACCAATTTGCATAATATTCAAATCTAGAATAGTCCACTCTGAAAGATGTTCTTTCCAATCATTAGTAACGTAAGTTCTGATGAACCAGTGTTATAGTCCTTTTTCCATATTTTTGGTTAAGACATCATGTGATTTATATTTCTTTCTGTAATATCACTCATATCTAATGGAATTGTTCTAACTGTAATAGAATCAAATGTCTCTTTATTAATATAAAAATTTAAGAATGTAAAAAGAAATAATTAAAGATAAAACTATTGATACCGCTAATGCTTTTAATCTTTTCATATTTACTCTAAAAATTACTATATATAAAAATCTTTTACGACATTAAAATCATATAATAATTAAATATAATTAGTGAGGGTAATCATTATTGTATAGAAAAACTCTAAATATAAATTCTTTCGTTTCTTTTTACCATAATCTACCTCCTATTACCTGTAAAACGTAAACAAATTTTTTTCAGAAAAATGAAAAATCCGAACATTACTAAATTAAATGTAATAAATATTGATGAATATTCAAACCATTTTTATTTTTATTATTCTTATAGAATTTTGTTTTTTGAAAAATATTCTGTAATTGCTAGAATAATACCGTGATATAAAACCATATAAAAGATAACTAAAATTTATACCATGCCATACTCCCATAAGCGTCATATTTACAATATAAGCAAACTATCGCTGTAGTTAATGAGCTTTTTAAAAATCTTAAACATAGCAAAAACTAATCTACTAAAAACAAAAATCTCTAAACCAATGAGACAAACTCTATATGCCATCTATTCCAAAAATCTTTCATATCTTTTGCTAAAAAGGGTTTTATTAAAATTCATTGGCGTATCTATTCCAAATATCTTACTAACAATTAACTGCCATTAAACTATATCCAGCAAAGTCGAAAAACAAGTAAAATCCATATAAATACATATATATTGTAAGATTTTTGTTGTATAAGTTGTTTCTGAAAATAATATTTATCTTATCAAAATTAGTTGTGGAGTAGAATTATTTTATATACTAATCCTTGTAAAATATATTCAATCCCTTTTTCTAAATTATCTAAATATTCAGTCTTACTAATTGTTTTTCTATATCTTTTTATAAATCGTCTGTTTCTATCAATAGGACCAGATGATAAAGTTGGAAAAATATCATAAATGATAAATAGTCTATAAAATTTACTTCTTTTATCATATTATCTTTTATTTCTACAAGTATTTGCATTACTTTAAAAGTTATATATGATATTCCTAAAAACCCAAATTTATAATCTATTTCTAAAATTGGTAATATACGAGAAATAACAAGCGGAAATAAACTTTAAAATTACAAATATAGAAACTTTATCACAATTTTTCTATTTTTAATCTCAAATACACTTTTATTAACATATACTCATATATTAAAAATATAACTAAATATATTAGTGAATTTCATATTTTGAATAAACTAAAAAGCAGAAAAAACCAACGAAGAAAAGAATATAATATTTATCTCTTTAATGCCTAGGAATATTGCAGGAATACTCAAAATAATGAGTAATGACCAAAAATTTAAACCACTAAAAAAATTCCATTACTAATCCCTACTATTTAAAAACTAATAATTTTATTCGAGTATTTACTACTTCCTTATCTAATTCCATTATTCCTAAAGTAATTCCAATTGTTCTTCAACTTCAACAATAAATCTAACAAGTCCAAGGGAATCCATCAAACCTTCTTCAAACATATTAACATCAGGAGTTTCTCTTAAATCTTCTTCACAAATATCTTCTAAAAATCTCAAATACTTTTCTTCCATAACTCTCTCCTATTTATTTTCTAACATCCTCTTTAATTCTTTTCTCATCTACCCTACCATTATTATTCATTGGTAATTTCTCAAGAATTTAATTTTCTTTGGTATCATATAAACTGAATATACTTTTTCAATTCTTCTTTTAAAAATTTTTGTATATTCTTTTTCATCTTTATATCATACTTTACAACAAATGCTGTAATACTCTTAACTTTATTATCTGAATCTATAATTAGGTAATGCACAACAAGAAATTACTCCATCAACATTTAAAAGATTACTTCAATATCTCCTAATTCAATTCTATATCCATTTAATTTAACTTGAAAATCTTTTCTATTTGAAAAGAATAATTGTCCATTTTATAAAAACCTAAGTCTCCTGTTTTATATGCTCTTTCATTATTTTTCGGTAATAAAAATGACTTTTCAGTTTGAATTGGGTTTTATAATATCCACTACTTACTGTATTTCCTATTATAACAATTTCACCCTATTTCTCCATCACCCTAATATTTTATCTTCATCCTTATTTTCAATTCTACTTCCTTTTTAACATCACCCAATGGAAGAGTTTCACAATTTTCAATAACTTCATCAGTTATTAAAAATATCTGTAACACAAACAGTTGATTCTGTTGGACCATAAGTATTAATTACTTTTGCATTAGGAAATCTATTATTTAATCTTTGAGCTGTTTTCTTAGTTAACACCTCTCCACAAAAAGAAAAATATTCAATGTTTTTACATTCTCATAAGAAAATTCTGTCATAGATAAACACATATCCGCAAATGAAGGTGTTTGAACCCACTTAGTAATACCAGATTTTTCTAGATGCTCATATAATCTAGCAAAAATCTTGTTGATCTTCTTTTAGTAATAGCATATAATGTAGATTCTGAAATATAACGACAAATAAAGATCCATTACAGATAAAATCAAAAGAAAAAGGCGCTTGATTTAAATATACTTTTATTCTTTTTATTCTCCACTACATTATGCATCCACTCAATATAATTATTCAAATTATCATAAGTTATTTGAACTCCCTTAGGTTTTTCCTGTACTACCTGAAGTAAATATTATATAAACAATATCTTCTGGTCTCGATTTCATACAGACCTTCATTAGGAATTTCATCGTATTTTTATCATTAATTATTTCTAATATATCTCTTTTTAGTCAATGTATTAAACTTTTCATCTACAACCAAATCTTCTGTAAATAGCGAAAAATTTAGACTCTGTAATATTTAGCATCCTCAACTCTATTCCTTGTAAAAGTAATATCCATTGGACAGTAAGGATGTCCCGATTTTGTACAAGCTAAAAACTTACTAACATTAAATAATCTTTATGACCAAAAACAGGAATTGCCTCTTTATTCTTAACATCCAAAATTTTTAAAATATATTTTGCTAATCTGTCTGAAAATAGTATAAGCTCCTTGTATGTAATAGAGCTTTCATTACAAATATAAGCAATTTTTCTCTGAATATTTGGTAACTGTTTAAAGTTTCTAAATACTTCACAAAAAATCCTCCCAAAAATTGATATTTTCTTATACTTAAATTATCAGTATTTTTATAATTATTTAAAACATATATTATTTAAATTAATTAATAATTTAACATATTCTATAATATATACTTTAAAATAAAACTAAAATAAGTATTCTTGTTTTTTCAATTATAAGTCAGAACTTTACAATTTATATTATAGCAAAATAATTTATAAAAATTAAATATGTAAATTAAAAATTTTTAATTCTAATAAATAAAATCTACAATTTATACAAACTCCTCTCAAATTTTTACACTGATGTTAAAACATCAGTATTAAAAATTATTTTTAAACAGCAGCCACTGCTTCAATTTCAATTAAAGCATCTTTTGGTAATTTAGCAACTTGAACTAAAGCTCTAGCTGGTTTATGATCACCAAAGAATTCTGCATAAACTCCATTGATTGCTTCAAAGTCATTCATGTCTTTTACAAAAACATTAACTTTAACAATACTTTCTAAACATCCACCACCTGCTTTAATGATTTCTAAAACATTAGTTAAACTTGCAAGTGTTGCAGCTTTTATTTCAGTTTGTAATTCTCCATTAGTAATTGGTAATTGTCCAGAAACAAAAATTAAGTTACCAACTTTTCCAGCTTGTGAATAAGGTCCAATTGCTGCTGGAGCCTTATCAGTTTTTAAAAATTCTACGCTCATTTTACTACCTCCTAAATCTATGCCCACAATCTTTCAAGATTGTAATAGCTTCTATAATCTTCTGTCATAATATGGACTATAACTTCTCCACAGTCTAACAAAATCCAATTTCCATCTTTATATCCTTCTGCACTTAAACAGTCCATATTATTATTTTTAATTTGGAATTCAACTTCATCTACAAATAAGCTTGATTATGATTAGTTACACTTCCAGTTGTAATAACAAAATATTCAGCAATTGAAGATTTTCCTCTTAAATCAATGCTTACAATATTTTCTGCTATTTTATCATCTAATGCTTTTCAAGATAATATCAAGTTTTTCCATTAAATCACCCCTCATTTACTAAATAATCCCTAGCTCTAATAGATAGCGGATGTATTCTTTCTGATTTTTCTCTAAATAATCAAAACTATCATTTAAAAATTTAATAATAGCCTTATCAATATTGTAATCTGCAAGTTTTCTTAATTCCTCAACAGTATCATACTTTCTATTATGGCTCAATTTTTATCTGATAAATAAAATCTTTTCAATCATAGACATATTTTCTTTAGCTGTTGTATGATAACGGACACCTGAAAGTATTTCGTCATCAACTATACCATAGATATTTTTTTACAAACAATAGAGACCCTATTGGACCATGTTGAATTTTTGGATTATCTTCAGTATCAAATATTATATCAGAATTCACACTTATTATTCAACATATAGTATTCTTCAAATTTTTAGCACAATCATGAACAAGCTTTCCAGATAAATATGCTTTATTCTCATCTGCATTATATATTTTTGCAAGCCTCTTACATAATCAGCAACTCTTAAAGATATGTCTCATCTATTTTCTAGAAAGCTTTTCTTTTTAAATCTTTTTATCAATATCAAAATAATTAAGTTCCTCATAAATATATCTACTCACTTTTCCAGGAAACAAGATATCTTATAGATTTTTCATACATTCTATTTCTAATATCAGTTGATGATATTGATATTACTGAGTTATTAATAATATTTACATCATATTTTTCTATAATTTCTCTATTTTTCCTCAAAAATATAATTGTAATCATACTTCCTTAAAAACAATTATTGAAGTAATTTCTAAAAATTTTTCATATTCTTTCCAAGACTTAATATTTAAAAATTCATCATCTCCCATAATAAAATAATATTTATCTTCAGTATTATAAAAATTATCTCTAATTGTATTATAAGAAAATGAATTTTTGTAGAGTCTTCCTCAACGAAAGAAATATCAAATTTATCAATATCTTCAATTGCTAATTTTAACATAGCAACCCTTATATCAAAAGGATATTTATCATTTGCTTTTATGAGGAGGATTTGAGTTTGGTAGAAACAGTATTTTTATCAAGTCCCATTTCTATCAAACAATCCTGCAATTTGCAAATGTCCATTATGAATAGGGTGAGAAACTTCCACCTAATATTCCTATTCTTTTCATTATTATGGTAACTCTATTCTATTTTCGTCTTTTCGTTTTCTTCTATAAATAACAAATTTATTTCCGATATGTTGAACAAATTCTGCTCTTGTTTTTGTAAAACAAGTTCTACTAGCTCTTTATTATCATCTAAATTGTTATTTAATATCTTAATTTTTATTAGTTCTCTCTCTCTAAAGCTAAAATCTAATTGTCTTATAGTCTCACTCATTAACTCCATATTTACCTATATTCATAACAGGGCTCTATAGAATGAGCTCAAAGACTTTAAATATGTCTCTTTTGCTTTGGATTTATCATATATTCTCCTTACTACTCAAAAATTCGAATTCCATTTCTCCTATACAATAGTTTGGCACTTCTTCTACACCTTTTTGTTTTTAACTCTTCGATAACACCTTTTATCAGTTAATACCTTTTGGAAATATTTCAATGAATCATAATCTTCAAAATTAGTTATATAAACTAAGTATTCAATAAGAGGTCCTTCAACATAGAATGTACCATCTTCACTGTAGATTTCATAAGTTCTTTTCAAGTTCTTCTATATTCATATTCTTCATCAAAAGTTTCATAATCTATTTCAATTTTTGATAATTCTTCAAAAATTTTGTATTTTTAATTCTCTTACTCCCATTTTGAGTAACAGCAGAAATTTCTAATACAGTTCTATCTTTTAAAATATTCTTTTACTCTATTTAAGTTGTCATCTGAAGTAAGTAAATCTATTTTATTAGCAACAATAATTTCTCTTTTATTTTTATATTTTTCATTATAAAGTTCTAACTCTTTATAAATTGTATTGTAATCTTCAATAGGATCTCTACCTTCAATGCCTGAAACATCTAACACATGAACTAATAGTCTTGTTCTTTCAACATGCTTTAAAAATTCAAAACCAAGTCCAATTCCTTCACTAGCACCTTCAATAGCTCCAGGAATATCTGCAATTACAAATGATTTATTCTCTTCAACTCTACAAACTCCTAAATTTGGTTCTAAAGTTGTAAAATGATAATTTGCAATCTTAGGCTTTGCATCACTTAAAACAGAAAGCAAAGAAGATTTACCAACATTTGGGAGTCCTACAAGTCCTACATCAGCAATTAATTTTAATTCTAATTTTATTGTTCTTTCTTCTCCCTTTGTTCCAGGTTGTGCAAAACGAGGTGCTTGTCTTGTACTTGTAGCAAATCTAGCATTTCCCTTTCCACCTCTTCCACCTTTTGCAACAATAAATTTATCATCTTTAACTTTAAAATCATGAATTACTCTATTTGTTTCAAAATCTTTTATTAAAGTACCAACTGGAACTTTTACAATTAGAGTCTTCACCTTTTTCCATATTGTTTTTAGTTCTTCCATTTCTCCATTTTGCATGAAATAGTGTTTCTTATATCTAAAGTCCATAAGAGTTCTTACTCCTTCATCGGATATAAAAATTACACTTCCACCATCTCCGCCGTCTCCACCAGCATGGGCCACCATCTGGTTCATATTTTTCTCTTCTAAAAGAAACACAACCATCTCCACTCTTTTCCGGCTCTTAACTCGATTTTTGCAATATCTATAAAACATATTTTACCTCTTTTCTCTATACATTATAAAAGATTGAGAACTCAATCTTTTTATATATTGTAGCTCATAATTATTTTTGTAAATTATTAGCAAATATCATTATAAGCCTTAATTCTATTTTCTTTATCCGCAAAAACATCTGAACCTGAAACTATCAAATCCGCTCCAGCTTCTACAACATCTTTAACATTAGTAGTTTAACTACCGCCATCAACTTCTACTATAACATTTAATTTCTTTCTTTTATCTTTTTCTTTTAAGTTTTAATTTTATCCCTAAAGCTGAAGGTATAAAAGCTTTGACCACCAAAAACCTGGATTTTACACTCATGACTAAAAACTAAATCTAAATCCTCTAATACATAATCTAAAACATCAATATTAGTTGCGGGGTTTAAAGAAACTCCAGCCTTCATACCTAAAGATTTTTATATAAGAAATAGTTCTATGAAGATGTTTAGCATGCTTCATAATGAACAGTTAAAATATCAGCTCCAGCATCTTTAAAAACTTTGAACATATCTATCAGGATCTTCTATCATTAAATGCACATCAAAAACCATATTTGTTAAAGGTCTCAATTGTTTAATTATCATTGGACCGATGAAATATTTTCGAACAAACATCCCATCCATTACGTCTAAATGTAAATACTTTTAACTCCGCTTTTATCAAAATTTCAATATCTGATTTCAGATTTGTAAAAATCAACTGATAACAATGATGGTGATAATTCTAACATTTAATACCTCCTATTTTTAGATACTCATTTAAGTAAAATATATAACTATCGTATCTACTCTTACTAATGTCTCCGTTTCTAATTTATCCTTTACATAACTAATCAGGTTCATTAATATGTTTTACAATCTGAAAATTTACATTTTGTCCCAAATTCAAATTCAACAAAAGCATCTCTAATTTGAGTTTCATTGTCTATAAATTTTTGTAAGATCTAGCGGGAAGTAAATCCAGCAGTATCAATAATAAATGAATTATCAAAAATTCATATAAAGTTGCCGCTCTAGTAGTATGTCTACCTCTTTTTGTCTTGTTGTTTATTTCTCCAACCCAAATATTATATTCTGGATTAAGAAAATTTAAAATTGTACTTTTCCCAACACCTGAAGGTCCTGTAATTACAGAAATTTTATCTCTACAAATTTCTTCAAACAAATTTCATTATCCAAACTAATACTATTAAAAATTACTTTATATCCTAATCTTTTCATAAGTATTTTAAAATCTTCTCTATTTCTTTATCAATCAAATCACATTTATTCAAACATAAAACCACTGGAACTTTCATTGTTCATGATACATTATATATCTATCAATAATTTTATGCATGAAATTTCCGGTTCTTTTAAAGAAAAACTATTATAGCCTGATCAACATTTTACAACCGGTGGTCTTAAAATTTCATTTTTCTTTCAAAAACTTCTACTATATATATGCAGTAGAATCTTCAAAAATTCTCGAATTTTTACATTATCACCCAACCATTGGAGAAAATTTATGTTTTTCTAAAAACCCCCTAGCCTTTGTATATATCTTCCAGTTTCAGTTTTACATAATATAAAATCCCTTTTGAAATATCATAAAATAACTGCCTATTTCAAACATATTAATTCTCACCTGATAAAAACTAGTTTCTCAATTTTATATAAATATTGAATCTATCAGAAGACTTAGCTTTTATATTAATCATCTTTTCCTCCGCCAGTTACTATTGTTTTCATGCAAATCTGTTTCTACCGTCTAGAATTCTTAGTAATTACTAATTGGTAATTTTTATCTGGTTCATTTACAGTATATTTCTTAGTGGGAACTAGCACCAGCTTCCTGTATAATAATTTAAGTTTAGACACTATCTGAACATCGACTTACCAGAACCAATAACAATATCTATCTTAGTTTCAGCGTCAACTCTTTACTCCTTACCATAAGATTGCCAAACAACCGTTCCCAGCCTTTTGGCTGTCCGCTTTCTTTTCAGTCTTTACCAACACGCAAGTCCACTATCATAAAGAATCTTAATGCACAGCTTCAGCTTCGTCTCACCCATCAAATCAGGAACTCTAGACTTTTTATCTTCTTTTCCTCTGCTGACAACCAATATCAATCTTAGTTCCCTTTTCAACTCCTTCCCCAAAATTTACACTTTGACTGATTATTTTTGTTTTCTCATCAACTTTATCATCATATTTTTCTTTCGACTTTTCCAAAGAGATAAGTACTCTTTGATAAAATATCTTCTACTTTTATCTAAAATCAATATTTGATAAATTAGGGAACTCATAGTTTTATTCTTACCAACACTAACAGTCAACTCAACATTTGTTCCTTCTTTTACTTCGAGATTTGCAGCTGGTGATTGTTCAACAATTTTTCCAGCTTCAACAGAATCATCATTAACCGTCTCTACTATAAGACCATTTTAATTTCTTTTCTTTTTAGTACTCATTGCTTCATCTCTATTCAACCCAGTAACAGCAGTAGGTACTTTAACATTGTCTGTAGCCTTATTTTAGAAACAGCTAATCCATAAAATAGAAAATACAGAAGCAATAATTAGTCAACGCTTTGGAATTACAGGTAAGTTATACATAATCAAAAATACCTTTTTCTTATTTAATTGTTCTCTATTTTTATTACTATTTCTAATAATTGGCTTATTAGAGATCTTTTGCTTACTTGTCTTATAAACTGATTCTCTATAAATAGCTCTACTCAAAATTATCATTAAAAGTGCAACTTTTTGATTATTATCAATATGTTTATCATCTAATGCTTTAGATCAAACTACTAGCACATATCAAATCTATTTTCTAGTTTTTCCATACATTTATAATATAGAGTTTAACCATGGTTCTAAATTTGGTACAAGCTTTATCGGTTCAACTAAAGGTTCATTAATATGTTGCATAGCTCATTCCAACTGCATTATCCGTACTGGGTGTTTCACTACTACCAGTTACCATTTCTACACATTACAACACCTAAAGAGTAAATATCTGATTTTTCATCAATAAATTTTTCCCTTTGCTTGTTCTGAGAAATATAATGCACAGTTCCAAGAACTGATGAAGTATAAGTTATAGTTGAACTAGTAGCAATTCTAGCTATACCGTATCCGTAACCTTAACATTCAAATTTTTCATCAATACATAATATTATGAGGTTTTTATATCCCTATGTATTGTATGATGTTTATGTGCACAATCTAACGCATTAGCTATTTGTTTTGGTAGATAGAAACTACTGCAGTTGAATTTAATCTTCCTTATCTTTTAATTAATTCATTTTAAAAGTCTCACTATTATATATATTCCATAACAAATATAGTTAAAGATTTTTCCATCTTTCTACATGCTGACCAACATCATAGATTTTAATCTATATTTCTGATCATTTATTAGCAAACAGATGGAGCTTTCAGTAACAAATTTTAATGAATTCTTTATCATCAAGATATTGTTCTTTCAAAACTTTTACAGCAACTATTCTCTTTTCAAAATAAAATATCTTTAGCTTTGTATACATCATGGCCATTCCCCGCTAATTCCAACTTTTCAATTATCTACATCTACCAGTTTAAATTGATCCCAACATAAAGTCTCTCATCATTCCTTAAAATCTCAACAGTAACATTATCCTTAGCTTCACCCATTTGTAACAGTAGATATATATTATCAACCATTTTCTTTTGGCACTATACTTAAAGTCTCCAAATATTCCCTGAAATTTCTTCCATCGCTTAATTGCCTTGTAAGTCCACTTTCAGAACATACAGAATAATATCTTTTGGGCTCTAATCTCCAGAACTCGACATCAACTACATGACGCTTTCAACCTCTACAGCTCCAGACTGAATTTTTATGCCAATAATTTTTAACTCTTCTTCTAGTTAATGTCTGCTTGAATATAAATATTGAACTCAGAATGATCTTTAGTGCCACATTTTGTAAACTCACTGTCATATATATATATTCTCGCTCATCCCCTATACATGTCCGGGAAATATAAAAATATCTCCCTGCAATTAATAGGTACTCTAAAAGTAGTCCGACAACCTCCTTTGAAACCCTTCATCTGAATCTAAACTAATTTCAGTTAGAGCACTCTATTAGCCTACTGAGCATCAACTACACTGCTGAGAATAATCCGAGTACAGCTGAGAATTATCCTTAATATACTTTCATAACTATATTTACTGCATAATCAGATGCAATTCCCCACTATCATGTCCTCCTACTACCGTCAGCTAAAATTAATATATTTAATTTTTCAAATCTTTCATGAAAAGAAAATTGTCCTCGTTATTCTTCCTACATTCTCTATCTGAATCTATATAAAAGACATACTACACTCCTTTCTAAAAGCTTTGACGAAAACCTATGTTTTCTTAAAGTATTATATTCTAAAATACTTCCAATGTCAAGTTTTTGTTTTGAAAACATCGGTATTTCTACACGTTCTGACACTAAAAATAAAATATTTTTCATATCAAATATTCTTAAAATTAATTTAAAATATATCCAAAAAGCAACTATTTAAACGTTGCTAATCCAAAATATTACTTCATCAATTCTATAGCCTTTTGCAATTGTGGATCGATATCTAAATGTCTCGATACCAATTCCTTTAGAATAATTTTTGCTCAACTTTGTGATCATGTTCTCAAACCAACTTTATTTTATTTTAGTTCCATCGGTCCAAAATATTCTGCAATAGTAATCTTAATCTTCAGCTTTACCTTCATTATTAATTAGGGAAAAGTGATTGATAAATACCTTTTACCAAAAGATTTTTCCTCCTAGCAATTGAGCTTTTTATTATCATGTGAAGTGCAACATCAGCACTTCTGAGACTGGTAGCTGAACCCTTTATTTATTAATACTATTATTGGGCATATCAAGACCACTTCCTTTGCTTTTCAATCGTTTCAAGGACCTTTACTATCCATGTAACCCTTCATTATAGTAGCATCGGGTAAAAATCTTATCTGCAACTCTGGTTTAGTAGCTGTTACAAAGACCACTCTGATTGTTCTAAGGTCACAATAATTAGAGATTTTGCACCATTCTTTAGTCCTTTCATCAACAGCTTTTTCGAAATCTTTCCAGTTTTTCTGCGAAGTTTGTAATTTGAATATATAATATCCCAATATCTAAAAGCTTAGAAAACTGATCTCAGTGCAGTAATTTCTTCTCTTTATGTAAAATCTAGAAATCTCTCTTCCAGAATCTACAACCTCTCTTTACTAGCTACTCTTAACTCTCAGTACTCTGTTTTCTTTCTCCCTCTAGCAGCTTTTGTAGCAGATTCTAAAATCATTTTTGCAAGTTCTTGATCATCAACTTTATTAATGATATCTTCTGCTTGTATTCCCAGCCTTTTGGCTTTTGGACCCCTTTGATTGAGCAACAAACTACTATTTCTCCTTTTATTGCTATCCTTACTTGAACACCGATCCTCAAACTAAAACTCTTCCTGTAATTTGTCTTTTGAAGTTCTTTCCATCTCTTTTCAGTCATATATTGAGTGTAAGGATCTCCATGATGAAAATCATTGCCTTCTTAATTTTCAGTATTCATTTTATCATAATCTATATCGAAATAGTACTTTATCTTTTTATCGCATCTACAAATGGTTTGAAAACTACCATAATCTGTAGAATTTCTCATCTTTTTTCCTGAACTATTTGCGGAATCATTCCAGAATTTTTCCAGCCTTATATGATACAAATGAGCATCAAGAATATCATTAAGACTAGAAAAGCAGTTATTTTTTATTTTTGTATATATTATTACTCCTAGTGATTCAAATATTTTTAGAGGATCTACTGTGAGCCATTATATCTAACTTCAAAAATGTAAATGTGGTCCCGTTGAATTTCCTGTAGAACCAATCTAAAGAGATAACTTGTCCCTTACTTACTTTTTGCCCAGCTCTAACAACTAAGCTAGAAATTATGACTATATACAATTACTATATGATTTGTACTTAATCACAATAGCATCTAATTTCCATTCCAACCTGAAGATATTACTTCTCCATCTGTAGCTGAATAAACAGGTGTTCCTGATGGCGCTGGAATATCAATTCCTCTATGTCTTTCTCCACCGCTCCCTATCGGTGCATTTCTCCATCCAAATGGACTTGAAATTCTATAGTATCCACTTAATGCCAGCTTTCATTTCTCCGTTTGAAGGACGAGAGTTATCTTACCTTCTGTCTATTTCTTTTTGGATTTTCTTCTCATTCATACTTCTTAAAATATCAGCTTTAACTTTTTCTTCAAAACTAATATTCGCGTCTAAGCTCTTAACTTTACTTTGTAATTGGTCAATTTCAGATTTAGTATATTCAATACTTTCTTCCAATTTTGCAATACGTTGTTTATTCTTTTCAACTTCTTCAGAATAAGCTTGGTACTTAATTTCCATTTCTTTTTCTTAGCTACTTTTTCTTCTTTTCTAGCTTCAAGTTGTGCTTTTTCTTTTTCTAAAACAATTTTATCATTTTTAAACTAGTAATTAGTTTTTATCATAATCAGCAATTGATTGCATCATAAAATATCTTGAAATGAAATCTCTAATATTTGATGAAGAAAAATAATACTTCAATTGAATTTAAATCTTTATTTCCATACATAACGAACTCTTTTCTTAAAAAGTTCTTGTTTTTCTTTAATTCTTTCTTCTAAAATTGTAATTTTTCTTTAGAAGCTTGAATTTCTTCAGATAGTTTATTAATTGCGTCCTCTAATACTGTAAGATCTTTATCTAATTGATCAATAATTTTTGTTTTCAACAATCTCCTTAAATGCAGCATCTTTTTGAGTTGTCATATCATTGATTGATTTCTTTTTGTTTTCTAGATTTTTGTTCTTGATTTTGTTTTTTCTTTCTTTAGATCATCAACTTTATCGGCATAGAAATTACACCTAGAACCAAACATAGAAAACAGCAATACAAATGCTAAAAATCTTCTTTTTCATAAACAACCACCTAAACCTTCATATACTTTCTACTTGAGAATATTGATGCTAAAACTCCAATTCCTATACCTATTCCAAAATATGCAATTGCTACATATGTACCAAAAACATTAACTGGTAATAAATAATTAGAAACTAAATTATTTACTCCCCAAAGCAAAACTATCATAAACATAACTATATGCAAAGAATATCATTGTGAAAGATATTCCAGCACCTATTATACCAAAGCAACATACCTTCTACAATAAACGGACCGTTATACTCATATTTGTTGCCCCAATATACTTCTTTATACGTATTTCTTTTCTTCTTGCAATAACCGTAAGTTTTATTGTTATTGACATTATAAAGAAACTTACTAACAACAATACGCCTACTAATGAAATACCTACATATTTAACAATTTGAGACATTTTTGTTATCTTATCAACTATATCTTTATAGTATACAACTTTTTCAACATCTTTAATATTATTAATATTTGATGCTACAGTATTTGAATTTTCAATATTTTTCAACTTTTAATTCAAAAACTTTCTGGAAGAGCTGATTCCATTCCATCTAATAAGAATGAATTTTTCTTTCCATTGTTCTTTCATCTTTGAAAAGAGCTTGTTCTTTTGAAACATAATGTACTTCTTTTTACATTTTCTATTTTTAATAATTCTTCTTTAATCTTTTGCAACTCTATCTGTACTTACTTCAGGTTCTAAAATAACATCTATTTGGTCAACTTTTGTTTTCATGTCTTCTACAATATTATTAGCAACAAAAACACCAAAAGTAATTCCACCTAGAATTAAAAGCATTGAGCAAATAGATACTATTGATGCAATACCCATGGATATATTTCTCCATAGACCAACTAAAGCCTTCTCCTATTGCAGAAAATCTTCTAATTGAACTCATCAGAAATAACCTCCACGTTCTTCATCATTAATCATTTCCCCATGATCCATACAAATTACTCTCTTTTTAAGTTTATTAACTATATCCTTATCATGAGTTGAAACAATAACTGTAGTACCTTTAGCATTAACATCCAATAGTAGCTTCATAATATCTTCTGAAGTATTCGGATCTAAGTTACCTGTAGGTTCATCAGCTATTAAATATTTTGGTCTATTTACTAAAGCTCTTGCAATACAAATCCTTTGTTGTTCTCCACCTGACAATTGATTTGGAAAAGAACTGCTCTATCTGACAAGCCAACCAATTCTAAAATCTCATTAACTCTTCTAGTTATTTCTTTTTGAAACTCCTAAAATTTGAAGTGGATATTTTATATTATCAAAAAGCAGTCTTTCCTTCTAATAACCTAAAAATCTTGAAAAACAACTCCCATTGTCTTTCTTAACTCAGGTATTTTTCTGTTTCTTAACAACTATATTAACATTATCAACTATTATTTCCCCTGATGATGGTTTAATTTCTCTTAAGAGCATCTTTATAATACTTGTCTTCCCTAGCACCACTAGCTCCTATTAAAAATAAACTCTCCGTCTTCAACTCTGAAGCTAAGATCCTTCAAAGCGCAAACGTCATTATTATATATTTTATTTACTTCTATAAATTCTAACAAAATATCACCTCATTTAATTTTTAATAATGATCAGTAATATTATAACACAAAATTTATAAAATGTAGTAAAAAGCAGTTACAAAATAATTACAATAATATTACAAAAAGTTAACATTTGGTGATTTTTATTTATTATCAAAATAATTAATTACTGAACGACCTGTTTTAAACTTATTTATATTATCAAAAAGTCTAGATAATTATTTTGATCAAATAACTTTATCCTTTTCTTTATCTTTTGTAAAACATCATTTGTAACACTAAATTCATCAATTCTAATAATATTAAAAAGCTCAACGGCGTCTAACTCACTGGCAAAAATTACCACACATTGATACGATTTTTCCATTTCTATGAGCAATATCAACAACACGATAGAATTGAACGAATAACAGCTGGATTATAACAATCATAAAAAGATGTTGCGTCTTCGAATTTTCTCTGTCACAAGCAAAGGTATATTGAACTAGGTCATTGGTTCCAATACTTACAAAAATCAACCTCTTTAACTAAAAATATCAAAAAGAAGAACCGATGCTGGTGTTTCAATCATAATTCCAAATTCAATATTTTCATCAAAATCTATTCTATCTTCTCTTAATTCGTCTTTTTATCTTGGATATCTCATTTTTAATCCATAAAAGTTCTTCTAAAAGTAGTAATCATTGGTATCATTATTTTTATATTACCAAATGCTGAAGCTCTAAAATTGCCTTAGATGCTTTCTAAGTTCCTTATGAAATTCTTTATAAATTCTAAATCCACGAAGACCTAAAAATGGATTCTTTTTCTTCATCAAGCTTAAAGAACATTGATTTTTATCCGCACCAATATCAAAAGTTCTAACTATTATAGGCTTATCAGATACTTCTGCTATTTTTTAAATGAATTAAACTGATATTCTTCAGTTGGCGCTTCAGATGTCATATACAAAAAATTCAGTCCTAAATAAGCCACATCCATCAGTTCCATTACTAAGAGAAATTTTCATACTCTTCAACACTTGAAATATTACTACAAACTCTTATAAATCTATTATTTTTGTCCTTACTATATTCTCATCTAAAAACTCTTTTTGAGAAGATTTTAATATTTTCTTATAAGATTCAATTATTTCCTTATCAGGACTTAAATATAATTTTTCTTGATTACAATCTAAAAATACAGTCAAATTTTTATCCTTTAATTTTTGAAAAATCTAAAGAATCACAAATAATATATGGAATTTGTAAATTTTTGCATACAAAGATGCATGTGATGTTTTTCCACCATTTTTGAAACTATTCCAATAAGTTGTTCCTTATATTTATCAATTATCTTGGGAGATAGATTTTCTGTAAATAATACAAATTTATTTTCATATTTTTAACCTCCTCTACAGAAGTTAAAGTTCTAATAAATTCTTCTTGAATTGAAATATAATCATAAATCCTATCTCTCATATAATCAGAATCTAGATTATTTAACTCATAACAAATATGAGAAAAAGTTTCTTCTATAGCTTTTTCCAATGATTTATTTTTCATTTAATATTTTATTTTTAATACTTTCCTTTAAAAACGGGTCATCAATTAACTCAACATGTACATTTAATAAATTTTCTAATTTTTGTCATTGGACTTT